>Ga0307507_10004857_pt1 | contig 23053 bp, 6 predicted proteins | sample 7_EM_MG_FD_207223 | JGI IMG/M metagenome (GOLD analysis project Ga0307507, IMG submission 207223) | Populus trichocarpa ectomycorrhiza microbial communities from riparian zone in the Pacific Northwest, United States - 7_EM | ecosystem: Host-associated > Plants > Roots > Unclassified | place...
GAAATTCCTTTTGGTGTGATCTGATTGGTCCAGGAGTCCACAGGACTAGGGTAGGGTCCACAAGCGTAGTACTAGTCCTTCCACGTCGTAGCGCAATTTCTCTCCGGGGTCTGATTTATGAGATAACGGACGCCCCTCGGATGGTCGCCGGTCACGTGCCGGAGGCACGTGCCCGTAGTATATAGTCTCCACGATCCCAGAGGCCTTACCTCCTTAAGGATTCGTCTCTCTTACCAATCTATCCTGTTCCACAATCGTGTCCTTATAGCCCCCTGTCTATAAAATCCCCTTACATTTGAATCCTTCCTACTCTATCCGGAAGGGCAGCTGGCTTTAAGGACCAGATTGTTTGTTTATATCTTTTATTTATATCTACTATTCTCCCTTAAAATCTCGCGATAACCTAAATGGAAACTCTATGAATACCTTATGGACAGCCGTCGCGCTAAGGCAGGAAGGTCCCTCTAACAGCAAGAGATTGCGATAATATAAACCTCTGGGTAAGATGGCCGAACAAGCCCCAACACCTAGATGCACCAAGAGCTCAAAGACTCTCGCACACCTATAGTTACTAGCAATGCTGAGGAAAACGCAGACACCCTCTATAACGGTTACAACACTGCTAGAAAGCAGCCGGAACCCCTCTAACCCTATTTAGGCTAATTAGAAGATTAAGCGCTAGATATAACCCTAAAATCTTCCCCTAAACTAGAAATGCCAGAGGAATACACTAATATGCCTAATTAGGGACCCAACTGGAACCCTCCCAGAAGACCACCAGCCCATAATTAGCATAGTAGCGGCGTATAGACTGCTTATAAGCTAAGCGGGCCTACCCCTTTAGGTAATCCAACCTAACTACTAACTTAAGACTTAAGCCTTATAGGGAAACCTGTATTAGCTATTAGTACTAATACTACCTCTATAGCTGGAGCTTCCCTAGGCCTAAGGTTAGAAAGTTAAGAGCCCTATACTGATTTTCTTTAAGGAGGATATTGGGAAGCTGCCGCAAGGCTCTTAGAAGCTATACGGGAAGAAGCTACTAATAAACATATTAAAAACCTCTAGGGGCAGGCCTAGATCTAGTAGAGCTTAATCTAAGCTAGATAAAATCTTTTATAACCTAGCTAAGGCTAAGGGCCTTCTAGGGGATACCTAGTACCTACCTAAGGAGGTATAGAAGACTTAGAGAGGTATCTACGCAGTAAACGGAAAAAGAATATAGACTAACTGGCTAAGGCCTCTAGTAGTTTAGAACTCCGCTAGAGACCTAATGCCCAATAGTTAGATAATTAGGTTCGTAAAATAGATAACTTCTTTAAGATGCTGATAATATAAGATAATACTAAAGAGCGTACCTATTAGATTATTAGTAAGATTAAAAATTAATCCCTAAACTAAATTGCACTAAATTAGCTTAATAAAGAGCAAATTATTATATAGCTGCAGCTGTAAACCTTCCTAAAGAAGTGGACTTAAGATCCGTATATCGTATAATATAATTACACAGAACTATTCTGGAATAGGACACAGCTTAACCGCTATAATTTCCGCTAGTTTATAAACTTTATAGAAACTTGTACTTAACTAATAGATCTAGAGCCCTTTAAAAACGAGGACGGTAGTATCTATAAAAAGGAGAAAATTGGATTTATCTAGGCTAGAATTAAGCTAGCAATTTATAATAAAATAAAGCGCGTAGGAGCCCTATTGCAGATTACTATATATGCGGATTTTAAACGAGCGGTTCTAAACGCTAAGGATATGGTAAGAAACCAGACCTCTTCCGGTAAGAAGCTAGGGGGTAACTAGAAATATAGGCACTCTAGTAGCAATATAGGGCAGACCTAAACTTTAAAAAAGCCGTTCTTAAAGAGAAATCTAGAAGGGTTAAAGTTAGGGACCTTAAGCAATAGAAAAGACTCCTAAGGCCAACCTAACACCTGTCTAGTACCCTTACGGGAACACTCTAAAAAGTTAAGAGAAAACTTCTCTGGAGGTAAACCTAATTAGAAAAATAAGTAGGGTAATAACCGCACTAATAATCCAAAAAAAGAAAAGCCCTAGTTATAGACCTCTCCTAGCTACAACTAGGGCAAGATATAGAAGGAAAGACTCTCCATATTACTATTAAGCTGGAAATAGTACTCCCTATAGGCGAGGTATATCAGTTCTAAGTACTATATAATAGCAGCGCTAAAATCAATCTTATATAATATAATTTGGTAAAAGAGTATAAGCTCATCCCATTACTAAAGTGGTAGAAACCTATTATAGGGTTCCTAGATAAGTATTAGATTAAACTATATAGTGCCTATAAGCTTACAGTATTAGTGGCTAATATGTATAACCACACTAAGGTGGTCGGCCCGCAACCCTTCTAGGTGGCTAACTTTGTAGGCTATAACCTTATTCTTAGATATCCTTAGCTTGCGGAAGTAGATTCTAAGATACGCTTTAAAACAGGAGCCTTTAAATAGTAGAACAATAAAGAATTGGAAGGGCGTATTTTACTAATAAGCTTAAAAGACATCCTAGAAGATATAGCTCCAGGAGAAATAGTATACGCTTTATACCCAAAGGAGTATCGGATCCAACCCCTATTCCATAACAAGATAGGTATAGAGCCTAGTATAGGCGATAACCCTTCCGTAATAAATACCCTACGGGGAACTACCGGACAGGTCACGGAAATACTATAGGGAGGCAGCGATCTTAAAGATCCTATAAAATACTTCCACCACTATAGGTTACTCTGGCTCAAGTAATACACAAAGAGTATACTATAATACCTTAAACGCTATGTTAAAGAGTTCCCTACCCTCCACTAGCTACCGCATGAAACTGTTTAATATATAGTGGCAACTATATACGAACGGCCACTATAGCGCGCGACACTGCCTGTAAGCGTCTTAAGGGACCTCTAGGACCTACCTAATAATAATGTAAAGGACGAATGCGACCCCAATTTATTAAATATCCCAGTAGGCCTAAGGGACTTACTAAGGGTATTTTTAGGCAGGTAAGCAAAAGTCCTTTAGCGGAACTCAGAATACAATTATACAATTAATCTAGAAGAAGGTAAATAACTACTAAACCTTCCTATCTATAACCTCTCTCGCAAAGAGCTTAAGATCCTAGGGGAGTACCTTAACGGCTTACTAGAAAAGGGATAGATATAGCCTAGTAAGTTACTAGTAGGCGTACTAATTCTCTTTATCCTAAAACCAGATAGGACTATAAGGCTATATATAGACTATTGTAGTCTTAATAAGATTACAATTAAGAACCGTTACCCACTACTACTAGTTAGTAAAATACTGGACCAACTATCTAGGGTAAAGATCTTTATAAAGCTAGACCTATAAGACGCCTATTATAGGCTCCATATTAAAGAAGGGGATAAGTGGAAGACCGCTTTTAAAACCTAATACAGCCATTTTAAGTATATGGTAATGCCTTTTGGGCTAGCCAATGCGCCTATAACATTTTAATTGTATATTTATAGAGCTTTAGGGGGACTAGTCGACCGCATATATATTATTTACCTAGATGACATTCTGATCTACTTAGAAGATAAGGATTAGCACAAGTAACACATCCACAAAGTGCTGGAACGCTTAGATAATTAGGGCCTCTACGCTAAGGTGTTAAAGTGTATCTTTAACACTAAGCAGGTTAAGTTCCTAGGTTATATTATAACGCCTATAGGTATATGTCTGAACGAGGTTGTCTGTAACTAATTGGGTTAGTTACGTGAGCTAAGCGAGCTCAGGAAATCCACCAAATTCCACCTGTAGAATAGGAGAATTAATAAGCATCAATCAAAATCAGTTACCACCTATACTATTGCAATAGCATTACGTATCACCGGAAGTGATACCAACACTGATCAGTAATCACAGATCAGGAGACGTATTATCTATAAAGAGAGACGAGCTCGATCAGTCCCTGCTAAAGGCCTCTACCGATCTCGCCTGCTAAGGAGCATTAGTTGACGTGTATTTGAAAAGTTAACCCCTATCTAATAGGCCCTTGATTTTTTATACACGGCCCTTAGGTGTTTAAAGAACTAACCCCTTTTAATAGGCCCTTGGTTCGCGTCCATTACGCATTTTGTACTACCCAGATCATGTTAAGGAGCACTAGTTAACGTGTACTTGAAAAGTTAACCCCTATCTAATAGGCCCTTAATTTTTCATACACAGCCTTTAGGTACTTAAAGAACCAACCCCTATCTAATAGGCCCTTAGTTCGCGTCCATCACGCATTTTAAATGCGTCAGGTACTTAAGGAACCAACCCTTTTAATAGGCCCTTGGTTTGCGTCTATTACGCGTTTTTTATCCAGAACCTAAAATTAAACTCAACAGGAGTTACGAGACAAGAATTAACATGTTAGATATTAGGGCACAAGTCAACGCAGGATAGGAGAAATGGCCTAAAGGTATTAACCTACAGTCCGACGAAACCACTATAAAGGATATTAATGAATTTGTAAAGTTTAAGATCCTAGAATATAAAGCGTACAACCTTAAGGACAATAAACTATAGGAGGTCTACAAGGAAGATTTCCAAAACTTCATAATATAAATCTTTAAGGATTGCAACTAAATTGGTATCCGAAAGCTCCGAACGTTCCTACGGACTAATGGCATATGGATAAGGAAGTATAGGAATACTATAGTCCCTAAATCGCTATTTAACACCTTACAAGAAGAAGACCCTACAGAGTAGACTAAGCCTAAGATTAAGGAGCACATGGTAACTAGAGGAAAGTTTACCTTAGGACAAATTAACTACCTTCTTAAGAACAACTTTGCCAGCACCACTACCATTAAAACCCTAATCTTAATCTCACTAACCACAAACCCTACCCTACTTACGATACCACCCACTACACCCTAACCTACCCCTACACTACCCCTATAATAGGAGCCTAACTATATTAACTTAACCCTATAACTAGAACCACCTAGGGGACAGAGTTAAACCTAGAGTTTTGGCAAAGAGCTAACAAACCTCGTGAAGATATACATGGAAGACAACAAGTATAGCGGAGAAGATAATAACTTTGACTTTAAACTTACCATCTTCTACGACCTCTGTAGCAGAGCTGATGTACCCTAAGAAGCCAAGGTCAAAGCCTACCTGTAAGGGCGCGAAGAGGCTTTGGGAAAGATTCGAAGGAACAATATAAATTCTATCTAAATCTGAAGGTATATAGCTCTTGCTAGGAACAAGACGTTGCGTAAAGAAGAGAAAGGAATAACGAGAGAATCTTGTAATTAAACAGTTTAGGGGTCTTGGTCGATGCGTGCGTATATGCGCACGCGGACGGACTTTGGTAGTATTCGATTGATCTGGCAGAACTTAGCAGAAGTTAATTAAGTTAGCAGAATTTAACAGAATTCGGTTAAAGCTTTAAGTTCTATCTATTAAGTGTTTTACTGAGACATTTCCACTATAACTAGGCTAGTCCCATTATAATACCCCCCCTTTAGCTAAAGGTCTAAAATAATATAATTTTATTATATTGTATTTTACGTTAGGTGGCGGTGTAGAGTTTTGCCGGTTCTAATTATTAAACGGACTAATTAGGATTTTCTATCCCTAGGATAGAAAATTGCTATTGGTTTAGTAAAGGCGGTAAGCCAAACTAATATCTTTGCAGTAGGTCTTGGTAAGGTAAATCTAACTAATTAGATAACTTTAACTGCTAGTTAAAGTTCCTTAATATCTTACGCGTTATATGATCATGTTATAAGCGTTATAGTATTCTTTAAGCTCTTTTTAATTTTAAGTTTCCTGCTATTATATTTTGTGTATTTATATTAGGTAGCAGTTATTTACCTTTATATTATGTCCATCTAGCTAGAGTAGGCCGTAAAGGATAGTCCTTATGGAATTCTTTTACTAGGGAAGGCGTATTGGTTTTAACTTGCTTATAGAGCTTCTAGGTTTATATTTTATATCCTTCCCACTTAATAAGAAGTTTAAATTGTTTAGATTATATTTTCTATTATATATCATTAATTAAGTTAATAAAGTAAGAACCGTTACCGTTGTTAATAATTATAGGAGGTAATGGCGGCACTTTGTGAGTTATAGGTTCGTCTTTTAAGGGTTATAGTAAGCTTATATAAAATATTAGATGTATTTTCATCTTAGTTGGCAGTTTAAGCTTATAAGCATATAGGCTTAATTTCTTCTTAATTTAGTATAGGCCCGCAAACTTCTAATTAAGTTTCTTTAAGGGCCGTTAAGTCTTTAGGTTTTGTGTATTTAGGTAAACTATGTTACCTTCCTTAAAGTCCTATGTAGGGGCTTGTCCTTTGTTCGCATGCCATTTCTATACCATTTAAGCATACATTAATTTACTTTGTAATAGTTCTGTTAGCTGCTTTATTTAATTAGCGAAGTTATACGCGTTAATTAACTAAATCCGTTTAATTGTGGGTCCTGTTGTGTTAATTTTAGGTTATAGTTTAAATCTAAGTTAGGGGTCTTATCTATAGGTCGTGTAGAACGGCGTCATGCCTATTAATATATTTATTGTATTATTCGCAGTAAACTTAGCTAAAGGCAGCCATTTTTCCTAGTTATCTTGTAGGTAGGAGTAGTATATTTATAGGTATTGTTCCATAATTATATTCGCAATTTTGGTTTAACTATCTATCTCTAGATGAAATGCAGTTAAGAGCCGCGTTTAAATGCTTAATTGTTTATATAGAGCTTGCTAGAAGTCTAAAACGAACTGGCTTCTATGGTTGGATATTATTAAATTAGGAAGTCCGTATAGCTTAAAGATATGCTTAATAAAACACTTGGCTACTAATATCGCATTAATTGAGTCCATAGGAATTATATATTGCATTTTTATAAGATGGTTAATAACTACTATAATATTCGTAAACCTATTACTGTTAGGCAAGTTAACTATAAAGTTAATTAAGATATCTTGCCATCTTTATATTAGAATTGGCAATGGTTAAAGTATTCCTTACTTCTTTATATAAGAGGTCTTCCCACGCATGCACGTTCTGTAGGCTTAAATGTATTTTTATATATAGTCATGCATTATAGGCCAGTAGTATACTCATTAAATAATCTTATAAGTCTTTATATGGCCAGGATGTCCTACTATAGGGGAATTGTATACGAATTTGAGTATCTTAAATTGTAAGGGTTTGGAATTCGGAACTACTATCTTCTGTTAATAGTATAGTCAATTATTACGAATTTCGCATTTGGTAAGTGTGATATCTTTATACTATCATTTTCCTGTTTAAATCGCTTTTATTATATCTGCTATCTATGCATTGTTCTTATATTTATATTCTATTAGCTTATTAATTTCTATTTCCTATTTATTAATTTCTAATTCATTTCTATTAAGTTCTGTATTTAGGAATATAGGACGTAGTTTCTTAAAGTATTTAGGGGGCAATAAGATCTGTAATTAATTTGTAATCCGTTTGTCTAAGGCATTTATAGGTAAATCTTGTGATTATTATATTAATGCATTAGGCTTCTAATTAAGTTTGCCTAGTTGGTATATAATCTTAAAGTTGAATTGTAAAAGGTATTCAGCCCAACGAATTTGGCGCTGCGTTAACTGCTTTATAGTTATAAAGTACTGCAGGTTTTTGTGGTCTATTAATACGCGTATTGGAAACAATAATCCTTTAAGTTCTAGACGCCATTGTTTAAAGTATTTAATAATTGCAAGTAGTTCCTTATTATATATCTTATAGTTTAATTTAGCAGGGGCGAGCTTTTAAGAGAGAAAGGCTACTAGACGTAGCTCACCGTCCTTATTGTATTGCGATAACACTCCCCCTAGGGCATAATTAGATGAGTCTGTTTTAATAATATATTTAAGGTTAGGGTTAAAGTGGGCAAGAATTGGAGTGGTTGTAAAGTATTGTTTTAAGTTATTAAAAGCTTGTTTATATCTAGCAGTCTATTTAAATTTTATGTTCTTTCTTGTTAGGTTTACTAATAGTTAGGCAATTTTCAAGAACTAGTTAATAAATTAGCGGTAGAAATTTGCGAATCCTAGGAATCCTTAAATGTCTTATACGTTACTAGGGCTTCCCTAGTTTATAATCGCAGTGACCTTTTTAGGGTCCATTTTAATTCCGTTGTGGGATATAATTAGGCCTAGGTATATAACTTTGGACGTATAGAACTTGTATTTCTTAATATCGCATTATAAACCCGTATCTTGTAAATGTTTAAGGACCATTTAGATGTGTTTTTAATGCTTAGAAAGCAAAGATGAGTAAATTAGGATATTGTTGATATACGCGGTAATAAATACATTAAGGAATTTACGGAGCGTATTATTAATATATTGCTGAAATATACTGGGACTGTTCTTTACACTAAATGGCATTACTAGGTATTTAAAGAGTCCCTATTATATATAAAAGGCTGTATACTTCTTATCTCCTTCTTAGATGCGAATTTAATTAAAGGCAGCGACTATATTAAGCTTTGTAAAATATTATGCCTTTACCAGGCGGTTAAGCGTCTCTTAGATTAAGGGGATTGGATATTAGTTTTAAATCATAATTGCGTTTAGGGCTTAGTAATTAATATAGAATCTTAAGCCTCTTTTTGGCTTTTTAATAAATAATACGGGTAAGGTAAATAGAGATTGACTAGGGCGAATAAATCCTTTTTTTAGATGCTTGTTAAGGTATTATTATATTATAAGCAGTTCTTCTTATAATATACCGTATAGCGGACCGAACTTTGGTATTATACTAGGTTTAAGTTCTATCTTAAAATTGTGTTTATCCTAATGTGGGGGCAGCTGGTTTATGAATTGTTTTTTAAACTTATTAATTAGATTATGGTACTCCTTGGGTATAAGAGGTTAAGGGTTAATATACTGCTTTGGTTCTAGCGCCTTCTTAATATCTTCCATTGTTACAGCAAAGATTTTATAGTTTTATTTTCTTGCTAACGAAATAAAAGGTGCGGCTTGTATTATATAAATTTTAAGGGGTTTTAATATATCATCTTTGCATTCTTTACTGCGATTAGCAGTTGTAGTTTTATTATGTTGGTTTAAGGTTTATAGTAAGGGCAATTTATATTATATTGAATTTGAATAGTCTTGTATATGTTTATAGGGCAGGTAGTATTTTAAATAATAACTTTAGCAATAGGTTATGTAGAATTTTAGTGTTTCTTTAACCTAGCTAATTAAAGGGTTATGCTGTTTTAGCTATCTATGTCTAAGTATTATCTTATATTGCTTTAGGGGTGTTATAAATAGGGAAACGTATTTGAGGTGTTCGCCTATTTGTATTTTTATAAGAGCATAATGCGTTAATTTGCTATGTATTAAGGGTTTGCCGTTAAAGCCTTATAGGCCTTAGGGCTTATTAAGTTTCTTTAAATTTAGGCGTTGGGTTTTTGTGTAGTTTATATTAATAAAGCCTATACTAGTGGCTTTGCTGTCTATAAGGATTTATACCTCCTTCTACTTTCTAAGTATTTAAATTTCACTAAGTATATTAAGGGAGTTATGTTATATATTAGCGCTAGAAGAGCCTAGACACTTATGCTCTTCCACTTCTTATCCTAAGGCGTAACTTAACCCTAGGATAATTTGTTTTCTAAGTTAGCTAAGCGTAAGATGCTTTATAATAACTGGGTATAATTTATAGAATAAGTGCAAGTTAAGGAGCAAGTATGGCTTAAAGAATAAGTGCGATTTAAGGAGTGGGTGCGATTTAAAGACCGGGAGGAACTATAGCGGACTTTTTTAAAAGGGTAAGTTTGGCAATTCCTTTAGATATGTCCTTTTCTGCTATATCCAAAGCATTCTCTATTTGTGGCTTGAGTCCTTTATTTGTTGGTTCCTAAGGGTACATAGGATCGCGTGGCGTTGAGGTCTATAGGGTTATATATAGGTTTTGGAGAAGGGTCGCGTTTTAGGGTATATGTTAGTTTCGTGGAGTCTTAAATATAAGGCGTAGTTGGCTTTAGAGAACGAGTTTATTTGTTATATTAAAGGTCCTTATTAATTTGTTAACACATTATAGTAAATTTGGGTAGGTCCTTTAGCAGTTCCCTACCTACTAACTGTGCTCTAATTTTATCCAAAATAGCTTATTAAAGAGTAGCAACTTTAGCGGCTTTATTTTAATCTAGTTTGCTAATAAGGCCTAAAAATTCTAAAAAGAAGCTAGTAAAGTCTTGATTCCGTTATTATAGGTTTTTAAGTTTAGTAACAGCGGTGTGTTTGCGGCTGGTGTTATTATACATTCATTCTAATAAAGAGATAAAGATTTTAAAATTAATAAAGGTGCCGTTACAGAAGAATGGGTCTATAGTTTATGCAGCGTTTTTACTTAATTGAGACATCCCATAGCTAATCTTGCTAGCTTTAATAGGGTATTAGTTATAGTTTATTAAAAGTTTAAGGCGGAGCTTAGTTATAAAGGGACGTAGATTATTTTAATTTTTATTAAATATTAGAGGGTTAGGAAGCTTTTTTAATTTTATAGTAGGTACTGGGTTTGTTATAGGTATAGGTTGGGCTACTATTACTGGTTTAGGGTTTGCATTTAATGGGCTAGGTTTGCATATAGTTATCTTAATTTCATTTATAGGTGTTACTATTAGGGTCTCTATTATAAGTGTATTAACGTTGCAGAGTTCTTTATGGAGTATTTCCATTAATTGCTGATGCTGGGCTTCTAGTGTAGCCTACTACTAAGCTAAAGTATCTATAAAGGCTTCTTGTATTGCAGTTAACTGTTCCCTAACTAGGGTTATAATGCTTATAGTTAATATATGGGATTTAAGGTTATTTGCCATTTTAATAGTAGTTATTTTTAACGCAACATAATGTAAGGGCGCGAAGAGGCTTTAGGAAAGATTTAAAGGAACAATATAAATTCTATCTAAATCTAAAGGTATATAGCTCTTACTAGGAACAAGATATTGCGTAAAGAAGAGAAAGGAATAATAAGAGAATCTTGCAATTAAATAGTTTAGGGGTCTTGGTTAATTCGTGCGCACATACACACGCGGACGGACTTCGGTAGTATTTGATTGATCTAGTAGAACTTGGCAGAAGTTGATTAAGCTGGTAGAATTTGGTAGAATTCGGTTAAAGCTTTAAGTTCTATCTGTCGAGTGTTTTACCGAGACATTTCCACTGTAACTAGGCTAGTCCCGTTACACTACCCCATAATGCTACGCGGTCTAGCACTTAACCACTACTACACTAACCTTAAGAACGTTACCCTAACCCTTTTGTTTAACCAAATCTGCAATGCTACACGTAACTACTTTGAGGGACCTGAGTACAGACATAGCATACTAGGGTGGTGGAACGCGACAACTCTAAAGTCTACAGTAGGCAAGAGCGAGAATGCTAGAAAGTTAACCTTAGACTACCTACAGTTACTCATTAAAGAACTAAGACACCTCTAGTATAGCCTCAACCTAGATTTACGCATAAACAAGTTCCTTTATAATAAGCTTATTAACGCCTGCTAAGAGTCACCAGCGTGCTAATATACCTGCTTTAAACCTTCTAATAGCCTAACTAGTCTAATTAACGACTTACAATCCTCTATCATAATATTTAAAAAGTTAAATAGTGAGAACCCCCAAGCCTTCTTTACCGACCACCGCTACTATAGATAACACCCCCAATTACCTTATAGAACACAACCATCTTCATCTAACCAATATGCATTATTAAAGAAGCGCTGCTTCGTTTGTTATAAGGAAGGCTGCTAGTTGTCTAAATATTTAAGAAAAGAACGCGATAAATTAAAGAAGAAGTTTAAAAACAGACTCAACCGCCGCTTTGATAGGCACGCTAAGTAATATATTACTAAGTACGAGGGAATAGATTATGATGATAAACTTAACTTAAAATCTACCGATGACGTAATAGAAGCTCTTATAATTGATATTAAGTTACTACTACCATCTCCAACTTAGGAACAGACTAAATTATTCCTTACCTCTTTTAGAACGATATAGCACGAAGGAGCCATTAATACTGTAACTAACTTAGCGGACTAATCCTTTACCTACGCGATTACCGGCACTAATCTAATTACTTACCACAATAACTTAAACCTATTTGCCTATGTTGCTACTAGCTAATATACCTCCAACGAGTTCTATAGAGTAATGATTAACATAGAAGCCTTAAAGAGATTAACAGCTGGCTATAGACAATACCTCGCATATAGGAAGACCCATAATACCATTATTGATACTTTAAAGGCTAGCGCTATTAATATTTAGTTTGGCATTGGTTCTACCTCTTCTATTAGCTCCGTTACAGCCAATATACTAGTCGGCAATGTTGAGTTCTATATTATAAAGGCCGATATACCTTTCCTACTATATCTTGCAGATATGGACGTACTAAAGGTCTACTATAATAACCTTAAGAACGTCCTAGTCACCCTAATAAAATTAATACCAGTGGTTTGCTGATTCGGTTACCCCTTCTTATTATAGAAAGAGTTACTGCAGTTATTTATAACCCACTTATTTAATTAAAACCCTTGCTACCTAACCACTACTAAACTCCGCTGACTCTACTATCGCTTCGGACACCTATTGGCAGATAAGCTATACAAAGTATTAGAACGCTCTGGCCACGATAATATTAATAAGTAGGTCATTAACTATCTTACTAAGTACTGTTCCTACTGCTAGAAATATGGCAAATCTCCTAAATAGTTTAAGTTTATATTACAAGAAGACTAAGACTCTAATTTTAACTATTCCATCTTTATTAATATTATGTATATTAACAGAAACCCTATCCTTTATGTTATTAACGAAGCTACTAGATTTCAAGCCGCAAGATAGCTACGTAATATCTCCGCAAAATATACATGGGATATCCTACAACTATGCTAGATTGACACCTATATTAGACCACCTAACTATATTACCTATAACGCCGGGAAGAACTTCATAAGTAAGGAGTTTTAATAGCACGCTATGGCAATAGCTATATTAACCAAGAGCGTCCCAGTGGAAGCTCACTGGTCTATTAGAATGGTAGAAAGAGCTTATCTAATACTATGCTGAGTATACCAGATAATTATAAAGGAACTATAGGATTTAGGAATAACTAAAGAGCTAGCTTTATAAATGGCAGTAAAAGCCGCTAATAATATAGCTGGCCCAGACGGCCTAGTCCCAACACTACTTATTTTTAGTGCCTACCCTTAAATGGGCAAACTTAACCTACTAGCACCCTCCATTACACAGCGAGCGGCAGCTATAAAGAAGGCAATAGAGGAGATTATAAGGATTAGGGCAAAGAAGTAAGTTAACGATGTACTAAACCAACAAAACGGTCTATCTGTTACTACAATCCACGACCTCCCCCTTAACTCAGATGTACTTGTATAGCGCAAAGGTAATACTGGACAAAGCAGCAGATAGACTGGCTTATTTAAGCTGCTTGGAATTGACGGAGAGATATATAAGATATAGCTCCCTAGTAGACCTACCAACTTTAGGACTATAGTAGTAAAACTATACCTATAACCCAAACCAGAAGAACTAACTAAGGAACTAACTAAGGAACCAACTAAGGAACCAACTAAGGAACCAACTAAGGAACCAAATAAGGAACTAACTAAGGAACCAACTAAAGAACCGGCAGCTACTATACCCCCCCAAAGATTGAAATGGACACAACAACTACCAATAAAGTCGCAGCAAAATATCGCAGATGTATTAATATTTATTAACAACAGCCTAATAAAACCAGATACTACAACCTCTAAGTGTACCTTACCGTTATTTACAGAGTCTTAACGCAAGGAGGTAAACGGTTTACTTAAGAAAGGCGTCTTTAAGTTCACCAATACAGTAGACGTCCCAAAAGGAGTCAGAATCTTTAACTCCTAATTTGTTAATAAGATTAAGAACACTAGAATAGACAAGGCCTTTAAGAAGTCTAGACTGGTTATATAAGCCTATAACAACTATGGCAAAGATCTGGTCTTAACACAATTACTAACCATTTAACGTATCAGCTAGAGAATTATCCTAGCACTTACGGCAACCCTATAAGGAAACGAAAGAAGACTAGCTTCTCTATACCTACGTAACATCTCACAAGCTTATATATAGTCCAGTACCTACCTAAATAGAGACTTCTTCGTACGCCTGCCACCAGAACTTGGACTAAAAGATAGATTAATTTTAAGAGTTATTAAACCACTCTATAGTGTCCTAGAAGCTAGCAACCATTGGTTTAATATATACCACCGTCACCACCTTAACAAACTATGGATGAACTAGTCAATATATAACCCCTGCTTGTTATACACAAATAGTAATAGCTTCGGAATTGTAGGATTATAGACTAATAATACACTATTCCTTGCTAATAAAACCTTTGTGGAGGCCGAAGAAGTTAGACTTTAGGAGGTAAAGTTTTTATTAAAAGAGAAAGAGAAGCTTACGCTAAATACCCTAATTAAGTTTAATGGAGGCTACATTAAGCAAGAAAAAGATTTAATAGCCCTTATCTAGGAACGTTAATGCTAGAACCTAAAGTTGGTTACTATAAAGACTATAGACCTAACTAGCTCTAGAGGGGAAGTCTGTAAGGTAGTTACACTAAAAGACCAGTACGTTGCTTAGAGAGCAAGAGGAGCCTATATTGCTATAGTCTATTAACTAGAAGCTGCCTTCAACCTCTCCTTTATAGCACAAGTCGTTAACCTAAAGGAAGAATATGCAAAGCAGCTTAATAAATGGCTGTAATGGCAAATTGATAATCCCTCCTAAGGACTTCGCTTCGTATAACTTAATATAAGCACTCTTAAACTAATAATATTCACGGACTTGTCCTTTGCCAATAACTATAACCTCTCTTCTTAGATTGGCTTTGTTATTACACTTACAGATAAGGACAATAGGGCTAATATCCTCTATTAGTTATCTATTAAATGCAAGCAAGTTATACGAAGTGTCTTAGCATCCAAACTATATAGAATAGCCCATGGATTTAACACCGGAGCTGCGATTAAAGCAACTATTAAGAAGATCCTATAACTTAAACAACTGCCGCTTATCCTTTGTACTGATTTAAAATCTCTATATAACTGCTTAGTCAAACTTAGGATAATATAAGAGAAACAACTTATAGTTGACCTAATATGTTTATGATAATTATACAAGAGAAGAGAGATAGCAGAGATTAAATAGATTAATAGGGGCAGTAACCCTATAGACGCTATAATAAAATCAAAGCCTTGCCAAGCGTTAAAGAACCTAATTAATACAAATATAATCAAGCTACAAGTCACCGAGTGGGTAGAGAGAGGAGAAGACGTCAAAGCAGGAACAGAGAGCGCGAAGATGCAAGGCCAGCCGCCAAGGCGCTAGTACTAAGCGAGCCAATAGCGATTTTCCATCCCAGGGATGGAAAATCGTAATTAGTTACTTTAACCACCTAGCAGAATTCGGCAGAATCTAAGCGGAATATGGCAGAATTTGGCAGAACTCAATGGAATTTGGTGGAACATGGCGGAATTTGGTAGAACTTAATGGAATTTAGTGGAATATAGCAGAATTTGGCAGAACTCAAAGGGACCTAGCAGAACTTGGCGTGCTCAAGCACCATCAAAAACTAAATACTCCCAGTGTCTGAACGAGGTTGTCTGTAACTAATTGGGTTAGTTACGTGAGCTAAGCGAGCTCAGGAAATCCACCAAATTCCACCTGTAGAATAGGAGAATCAATAAGCATCAATCAAAATCAGTTACCACCCATACTATTGCAATAGCATTACGTATCACCGGAAGTGATACCGACAGTATAGTTATAGACCTAGTATAAATATAGATAATTTAAGAGTGGCCAGAGCCAGAGAGCTACTAGGATATTTAAGTGTTCCTAGGCTTTGCCAATTTCTATAGGCGCTTTATCTATAACTACTCGGACGTTGCCTAATACCTATCTAACTATGTTGCTAAAGCTTCCTAAGACCTAGCCTAAGAAGTAAAAAGCTTAAAGGTGGGAAGGAAGAAAACTAAGAAGGGACCAACTAAATAGTATAAACTATAGACATAGCCTAGAAAGGTCCAGGAAGCCTTTTAGGAACTATATACAAAGTTTACAGAAGCTCTACTATTACGGCATTTTAACCTAGATTAGCCACTAATAATAGTTACTAATGTATTAAATTTTGCCCTTACTAGTATCCTACTATAACTTAATAGGCATCCGGACGCTACCTAGCTCTATTAAAGACCGGTAGCATTCTATAGCAGAAAATTCTAGGGACCTAAAGTTAGGTACTATACCCATAATAAGAAACTGCTTGCTATAGTTAACTACTTTAAACAGTGGCAATACTACCTTAAGCACGCAAGCCATACCACTTATATACTTTTAGATTATCATAATCTACGCTACTTTATAACTATAAAGGAGCTTACACCTTAATAAGCTAAATAGGCAGAGGAGCTCGCGTAATTTAACTTTAAAATTAAATATAAGCTAGGGGAAAATAACCCTACTAACAGACCGTTATGACGGCTAGACTATACCAAAGGCTTTAAAACGGGAGAAGGAAAACAGATAATAGATATTTTACTCCCTATATTACAGAACAAGCTCTAGGTATAGGATACTTAAGCACCTATAGCTCTATATACTAAGTCTTAGGCGGTGCAAACCCTATTAGTCTATATTAACGTTCTGGCTGGTACCCGGTCCGTTATTAATAAGGGTCCGAAAATACCTAGACAAGATATCCCTAACACAAGTTTAAAACCTAGTAATATACCACCCTTAATTGCTAAGCTATTCCCTTAAACTAAAGTAAAGCTATAGAGCAATCGGAACCCAGAGCCCTATAATAACTAAAGGACTTTAACCTTATAGTGGCCTTCCTAACGCACGCGCACTAAGAAGTTATAAGATCTATAGTACCATTTAGTCTTATACTTAGAGCAGTATAAGGCGAAATAGCTTTTACCTAGGAACTATCTAAAAGGTTAACAGATCTCATCTATAAGGTGTAACAGAGGGACGCCTCCTATGCCATCTTTAATATGGAAGTAGACTGGAAACGTAACAGAAAGGAAGCTAAAAGGCGCTAAAATTGGGAACTAGACCCAATAGGCCTACTATGTAGAAATGGTAAGATTTGGGTGCTATAAGAAGCAAATCTATAATAGAAGATCCTTATAAGGAATCACAATAATCCTCTAGGCGGCCACTATGGTTAAGTTAAGACAGTGAAATTACTTTAATGTAAATACTACTGGCTAAAGCTTAAGTAGGAAGCAAAGGAGTATATTAGCTACTATAAAAAGTATTAAGTATATAAAATCCAAAGGCATAAGCTATGGGGTTTACTTAAATTAGTTCCCCCCGCTAGTAAGCTATAGTAATATTACGCTATAGACTTTATTATAGATCTCCTACCCTTAAAAGATAGGTAAGGATAAATATATAATTTGGTTCTAGTACTTATTAATAGGTTTTTAAAGTATATCTAATACCTTCCCGTTAACAAGATAATTAATATATAAGCACTTATAAACCTAATTAAGGAGAAATACTTTCTTAAAGTAGATTAACTACACTCTATTATTACTAATAGGGGCAGCGTCTTTATAAGCCAGTACTGGTCAGATCTATGCTTTTATTTAAAGATAGACTACTGTTATAGTACGGCTTTCCACCTATAAATAGATAGGTAAACGGAACGCCAGAATTAGGAACTAGAGTTATATCTGTGAATATATTTAAACTACCAGCAAGACAATTAGTGCGAGCTACTTCCATACGCGGAGTACGCTTATAACTTAAAACAATATATATTATATTAGTTTGCACTAATCCAGATTACCTATAGTATTCAACTATTAGGATTTAATAGTATACCCAACAATCACTGGCTAAGGCCGTATAATTAATTATAGGATCCTACTGGAAAGTCTAAGAACATTTACAGGAGAGTATAAGAATACCTTAAGAAATGGGAGGAGTAATAGAAGCATATAAAGCAGAGCCTATAAAATGCGCAAGAGCAGTAGAGACTTTAATACAACTGTAAATACTAGGACAAGCATTTTGGCGTAGGTAATAAGGTTCTATTATATTTAATAAATATTAAGACCCGTTAACTATTAAAGAAGCTTAATGTAAGATACCTAGGTCCCTTCTAAATTAAGAAATGAATTAGTAAGCTAGCCTACTATCTCTAGCTACCCCTATCTATGGCCTATATACATCCAGTATTTCACGTAAATCTACTAGAGCCATAGCATAGACCACTACCAAAAAAAAAACTTCTGTTTAGGCCCAATTAAACACCCTAAAGTGGTGGGCGAGCGGTATAAGGTTAAAGCTATACTATACTATAAGTCTGTCAAGAATAAGCTTTAATATAAAGTTAAATAGCTAGGCTAGCCTACTAAGGACTTTATATAGAAACCAGAGGATCACCTTAATTATTATAAAGATATTCTAAAAGAATATTAGGACTAAGGTCTATAATCTACAAATTATAGAAAGCGCTCTAATACTACAGTGTCATCGCAACCTATAAAGAAAGCTTGTGGTAGGCCAAGAGAGACCCCAAAGAGTAAATAGGTTAAATTGGATATAAAATAGACAAGCTCTGGAAACCATAAGGATTAATTAGGGCTACGGCCTAAGGCAAAACAGGTCCTCAGCCTTTTTATATACATAGCATAGAATTAATAGGGTATTTTGCTAGAATTGTATCCCTATTTATTAGTCTATATCAGGAATAGTGTTCCTATGCCTTCCTAAATGCTTTACAAGGCCTTCCTAATTGCTACTATATATAAGAATTAATCCCAAATGCCTAAATTAAAAGCCACTATGCCTTATCCCTAGGTGTAGGATTAGTATCCATTAGCCCACTAAGTAATAGCTAACGGGAATAAGATCCAGATCCAGATCCCTTAGTAGGAGTATAGGTAGGTATAAAAACAGGGGCAAGCTAATAAGGTATAAATAGAGCAGAGATCCTTAAACACTTAACACCAATATTAGGCCTAAACCAGTACCAACAAAGTTCTTAAGGCGTAAGCTTATAATTAATAAAGACACGCTTAAGCCTAAAATAAATAGAGACGTTAGCTGGCTGGTAAAGACCAGAACTACCAAGACCTTGCTATAGCAATTGTTAGTTACCTATCCGCTAGGTACCTAAAGGGTAACCTACCTAATACTGCATCATATTGTGCTCTTTTAAAACTTGACGTATATGCACAAACTCCTTCTTGTGGTAAACAGCAACCTTCTTCTTATCACCCCCATCCCTTACCCTATCCTTAGTATACCAACCTTGCTCCCTTATTAGGCGTTGCTGGCTGGCTTGCTAGGAATTATGGGCGGTATAGATAGCTATAGTATAGTCTTAAATTTAACCTAGACGTTTAGCGTTAGTGCTAGAATAAGAGAGAGCCCGGGCGATATAGTAGTTAAGGACATTAAAGGATCGTCGCCACTTAGGCCCAGGCTATATTAAAGCCTAAAGTTAGCAATGGAAACCTATTAAGGATAGGAAAGCTTACCTTAACGCAACTACCGCTCTTAGTACGCATGCATTGATTATAAGGACTAAAGGTGTTAGACCTTACACAGTAGGTCTTATTATAAGTATTTAGAATCTTCTTATTAGACTTCTAGTCTTTTAAGGACGTGTATGCAAAGTTATTTAGGCAGGACCAGCACCAGTTGTGGGTTAGTGGAGGTTAGGGTTCTATATATAGCGGTAGGGCCAGAATACACTATAGAATCGGATTAAAAGAGCAGTTAGTAGAAGAATAAAGAGGCATATTAAATTAATAATAGAAAAAAAAGAAAATCTTAATAATATATTAAAGATACGTCCAAATTTGGACAAAGGGCGATAATGGGAAGTAAGGTGTTAAAGAAAAGGAGCAGCTTAATAAGCAAGGTGTCTCTATACTTTACCTCACAATACCCTTCTGGTAAATAGCCGCAACCTTACCGATATAACTTCGTTACAATAGCGCAATTTAGAAGGAAGGAAACACGCGTATAAGCTATTTAGTCATCACTTCCTTACAAAAACTAATTACGCGGCCGGGGAAGGCAATTAAGACGTTAATTACAGACGTATATAGGTAAAATTATACCTAAACGATACTATAGTATCAAAGAATAATGTTATAGATATTCTTAACAAATTGTATAATAGCTAGAGGCGCTATTATAAAGTATCCCTTCTATTTACTAGGCAGTAGAGCTACGCCAAATATATAGCATAGAACCAATAAGAAAGGATTATAGATTAATATCTTAAAGGTTAAAGATGACGGCAAGCTAAGACTCTATACGTTAAATCCCATACTAAAAGGTCCTATAGAACTATATTAGGAACACCAAATTGCCTATAATACTTGCGATTAATTGCAGACCGGCATAAAGGCTTGGAAGTAGAGTTGTATAAAAATCCTTAGGTTAGCCTAGGTAGTCACTAGCACATTTCTAGTAGGCTTTTAAGGGGTCTCCTAGCAATCCTCGCGTCTTTTCTCCAGTTATGTTTTTCCTTATTAAGGTTTTTAGGAGTTTAAATCAGGGGTTAGATAGATAGATAATATACAGTAGCTTACCAATATCTCTCCAAACCCCTTCTGGGATGAGCCCTCATAATCTCCCTACTGTAAGGTAATGGCGATCGGGGGCCAACCGCAAGAAGGGGGGGGGGTAATATAAGGGATATTATTGTGGACACCTCGGGTTGCCTTTAGGACAACCTCCGGATGCCCCTCGGATGGTCGCCGGTTACGTGCCAGAGGCACGTGCCCGTAGTATATAGTCTCCACGATCCCAGAGGCCTTACCTCCTTAAGGATTTGTCTCTTTTACCAATCTATCCTGTTCCACAATCGTGTCCTTATAGCCCCCTGTCTACAAAGTCCCCTTACATTTTTAGGTATAGGGATAAAGTAGTATCTTAAGATATAAGCCTTACTTCCGTATTTAAAGTAAAGGCCTAGCTTAATACGTCGTTCTTATTTAGGGACCCTAGTAGGGCATACTCTAGGGCCCAAAGTTAATGCCTATAGCGTTAGGGTGCTTAGGCTGAGAAGGTTACTTAATAAGGACTTATAGAGCTGTTATATTATATTAAAGAGCGAGCTTTAGTATTAGACGTAGTATATTATTATACCGTTTATATTACGGACAGCTTAAGTACAATGTTACGACTACTTAGAGAGGAGTCGGCAGAAGCTAGTTGGTTAATATAGGCACGGTCTAGGATAGAACCGGTAGAACTATATAACGAGGAATGGTAAGCGAGTTACGTAGTATGATCTGTGTAATCTATGTAATCTATATAATCTATAGGATCTGTGATAGAGTAGATAGAGTACACGTACCTTACGGAGCGAAGGGATTTCTTAGGAGTAAGGTTGTGTATTTAAAGGACCACAGTCCCTACCTAGATAGCTCTCTCTTTATAGTAAATCTTAGAATACTGTCTGAACAAGGTTTCGCAATGCAGTTGCACGCGATCACGTGAGCTAAGCGAGCTCAGGAAATCCACCAAATTCCACCTGTAGAATAGGAGAATCAATAAGCATCAATCAAAATCAGTTACCACCCATACTATTGCAATAGCATTACGTATCACCGGAAGTGATACCGACACTAATCAGTGATCACAGATCAGGAGACGTATCATCTACAAAGAGAGGCAAACTCGAACAGTCCCTTTTTAACTAGAGGCAACCTATCGAGAACGTTTGCTAAGGAGTATCAGTTGACGTGTATTTAAAGAACCAACCCCATCTCGCAAGAGAGGCCCTTGATTCTTTATACACAGTCCTCAGGTATTTAAAGAGTCAACCCCTATCTAGTATAGGCCCTTGATTCGCGTCCATCACGCACGTTCACCACCAGATCACTTGCCAAGGAGTATCAGTCAACGTGTACCTAAAGAACCAACCCCATCTCACAAGAGAGGCCCTTAATTCTTTATACATAGTCCCCAGGTATTCAAAGAACCGACCCCTATCTAGTATAGGCCCTCAGTTCGCGTCCATTACGCATTTCAATTAGTTCGCGTCTACTACGCGTTCAGAACCCGACAAGACAAGGAACCCTCAGTTCGCGTCTATTACGCGTTTTCACCCAGAACCTAAAATCGAACTCAACAAGAGTTACAAGAATCGACATGGCAGACATCAGGGCACAAGTCAACAAAGGACAAGACAGATAGAGCGAGGGAATCAATGCACAATCCAACAATGTTGACAAGAAGGAGATTAAAGATTTTATAGAGTTTAAGCTCCTTGAGTACGAAACATACAAGCTTAAGGACGATGACCTATGGGAAACCTACCGCGAAGATTTCAGTACCTTTACAGCACAGACCTTCAGAGATTGTAACCAGATTACTGTTCGTAACCTTCAACAATTCCTCCGAGTTCACGGTGTATGGGTCAAGAAGCACAGAAATACAACAATGCCAGAAGCCCTTCTCAACACCTTACAAGAAGAAGATCCTACAGAATGGACTGAACTTAAGATTAGGGAACATATAGCAACCGGAGGGAAGTTTAATTCAGGACGAATTGACTACCTCCTTAAGAACAACTTCACCAGCACCAGTACCACCGAAACCCCAACCTCAACCTCACCAACCACGAAACCTACCCTACTCACAATACCACCCACTACACCCCAACCTACCCCTATACCACCCCTACAACGGGAGCCTGATTACATTGACTTAACCCTACAACCAGAACCACCTACTGGACAGAGTCAAACCCAGGGTTTCGGCAAGGAGTTGACAAACCTCGCAAAGATGTACACGGAAGACAACAAGTACAGCGGAGAAGATGATAACTTTGACTTTAAACTCACCATCTTCCACGACCTCTGTAGCAGAGCCGACGTACCCCAAGAAGCCAAGGTCAAAGCCTACCCTACAATGTTACGCGGCTTAGCACTCGACCACTACTACACCAACCTCAAGAACGTCACCCTAACCCTTTCGCTCGA
>Ga0307507_10004858_pt1 | contig 23050 bp, 10 predicted proteins | sample 7_EM_MG_FD_207223 | JGI IMG/M metagenome (GOLD analysis project Ga0307507, IMG submission 207223) | Populus trichocarpa ectomycorrhiza microbial communities from riparian zone in the Pacific Northwest, United States - 7_EM | ecosystem: Host-associated > Plants > Roots > Unclassified | place...
TGGCCATGCCCTTCAGGTCTTTCATTATTTAACAATCCATTTGCATTTTTCTTCTGCCATGCCCTCACCAAAAACTGACCGAAGACTAGAAGAAAGGTTTGTTGCTGGACCCATAAATCAAACGGTTAAATTGTGCAATTAGCATACAAAATGCAAATAAATGGTCGAATTAACACAACAGCAAAATATTGTGACAAAATACACACTTTTAAGATATATGTTTTGTTGCATAAGATATATTTAGGAGAAAACGTTCATAAAAACCATAGTTTTTGTTCTAATTGATCGACCGGTTCAAACAACTGGATCAAGCAGCCGACCATTTAGCCAGAGGATTGATTCTCAGGCTACTACCTCTTCTAGCAACAAATTTCCTCAAAATCTAAATCTAACAAAAAAAACTTTATGAGATTTATTATTTACTTTGTTAATCTAACATTTAATTTAGTTAATGATTTTAGAGCGTCAAAAAATTTATACTTTTAACAAAATTTGAGTAGAGTTTTTTCTATATAAAAACTATAACAAAATTTTATCCTACTTAAAAAAACTGTAGACTCAATAAATTCTCACCAAACTTAACAAACTCTCACATTTTATAATCACAAGTAACCCTAGGAATGCAAAAATAAGAAAACATATATATATATCATAAAAAATGAATATAAAATACTTCAATAATACAGTATTTAAGTAATTAAAATCTCATTATATATAAACATAATTAATCTATCTACATCTACGTGGTCTACTATATGATTCGGGCTCATTAGTAGCACGAATGGATCCAGCTCTTGCACCTGCTTGAGTGGCCTTGTCCTCTACCATGACATCATCAAGAGTTTAACATCTCTCCAAAGATTTCAAGTCCAATGCGGCAAACATTGAACCACCAGGACACATAAGTGTAACTTTCATTTTCTTCATCAATATTACAAAGCACTGATGCGATCTCTCGATCCTCTCATAACATGAAGTTAACCTAATATTAATAAAACATTAATGTTAAATAAAATATCAATACATAAAACCCAATTTTTAACATATTTACAATATTTTGAATTTATTGAGCATATTGCTCGTACTGCATGTACCAAGTATAAGAACCTACTCAGGATTCAGAGTAATGACTCGACGTGTGATACTCATATACCAAATCAAATACTTCTTATCTGTAATCACAAGTTGCATCTCTATAAATATACCATTTCTTCGTACATCCCGTTGTGGTACATAAGCTCCATGGTGGCTTAACCAATCGTAATCATCATTTTTACCTCAATGAGTTATGGCGTTCAAAGCATCAGTCGTATCAATGTCAACTAGAATGTGCTATTTGTAGATGAACTAGTGCATTACTTGATCTAGGCAATGTAGTTCAATCATCTCAAAAAATATCAGCGAGACCACTGATGTTCATATGTCCATCTCGCTGATGCAAATAGCCGGAACAATCGGCAATCTTTCTTCCTTGTAAAGCGTCCACATGACCTTTATAATAGAAGTTTTTTAAATACCAAACAGATACAATTTGGTGGAGTCATGTTTTTTATTTAAAAAATGGCTAAAATACCTGGATAGCATGCTGCCTATCTAGCTCCCTTTAATAAAATGTCAATACATGTGTTAGATTATTTTAAAATATTCTACTAGCACACCACCTAGTATTACAAATATGTTAGTTTAATTATATCCTTAAAAGTTACAATTAGACAATATAAATTTGCATCAATATTGCTAAATAACTTTGCAATACATGCATCCTAGTGAAAGTTGTATTGTAACCCTCATAGTTTGGATAACTATAAGAGACAATTTAAGTATTTGGGATTGGCCAACATGAAGCACCAAGGACCATAACTATTATTAAATAAAAACAAGTTGATTATTTATTGTTAACATAAATATTTTAAATGTAAATTGTTATAATCCAATTTTTCGATTCATACATGAAAAAGTAGCAAACATCCCCTAATTTGTTTGCTTCCTTTATGCATACAAGACATAGATGTTTGTACAAGCATACCAAGACAACAGTCCCCAGCTATATGTGGGGATGGTGTTAAGACCATCCAAGAGCTCTATATGAGGTTTATGAATAATACTGTAAACCCCTGGTTATAATTTTTCTGGGTATTTAAAAGATGAGAAATTTAACTAATAGTAAAATGGGTTAAATTAAATTAAAGAAACCTAAATCAAGATAAAAAATAGTGAAATTAATGAAATAAAAAGTGAATATAGTAATAAATTATTGAAAAGAAAACCATTTGTGAGGACAAAATGAATACGTAAGATCAAGAGAGGTCAATATTCAAATAACAGAAGGTTGGGAGTTTATGTACAAATGATAAAAAGGGGTAGGGATAAATGTGCAATTAACAAGATGTTAAAACTATAAATATCATTCTAGTTTCTCTCTTGGGGCGGCTGGCAAGAGTAAGAGAGAGTTTATAGAGAGGCTGGAGAGAAGATATATTGATAGCAGAACATCCGACAGCTATAACTCCACCTTCCACCGTTGGATCAGAATGATATTTGAATATGTTGTTCTCATCCATGTCGTGTACATTTTCACCGGAGGGATTTTCTATATTAGTCTCCATTTGAGAGATATCGAAGGAGGAAAATATCTAGGAAAATACACTTATGAACAGTCTTCTTTGCTGTATGCTTTCTCCTTCTACCACCGTTGGATTAGGCTATAATTTGGATATGTTGTTCTTCTTGATTCTGTCTAAATTTGAACGATGGAGATCTGAAAAAAACATTCGGTATAGAAGTTGTGTATCTCGTACAGTAGGTCTGCAAGTTTGAGGTCAGTTCGGTTAAACCCATATTTCTAGAAATTTCACCATTTGATGAAGTTAATATTTGGATATGTTATACTCATAATAATGCATTATAACTTGAAAGAATGGATTGTTTGGAATATTATTCGTTTGTTATTTTTGATTGATTGAAATTGTTGTCAAAGATTGTGTTTAGAAGAATATTGTTCGGAAAGTTTGTAAAATCGATAAGAATGTTTTATTTTGACGTTAAGAGGGAAGATTGAAATAAATAAGATAAATTGGCTCTTATAAAGATATCTTTTTGACACTCTTAAACGATATGTGATATGGCCAGGGGTTGAGATAAAAGAGAAAAGTTAAATTGTGGATGTTGTGTGTAAATGAAAAGATTGATGAATCTGGACAGATTCGTCTCCTGACTTTTGGAGAGAATTCGAGTAGGAGGATAAGAGAATTAGGATCCAGTTTCTTCATAGTAATTGTAGTTTTGGATGTTAGCTAACTAAGAAAATTGGTCTTGCTCAATATGGAGCTGTAGAACCCCAGCTATGGGTCATCAACCGAGATTGGATCCTGACAGACCCTGTAGGGTAGTGTTTGTTGATGAGCAATTTTTTACTATCTCAGAGGTAGAACTAGGTTCTTCTTCTTTTAGAGAACTTTTAGCCTCGTGTATTAGCTTTCCAACGAACTAATCTAGCTTGAAACAGAGTTCTATAACTCTAGATATAGTTAAAAATCTGATGAGTGTTCAGATAGTAACAGTTGGACAGTAACAGTTTAAATGTCTAGACAGTAACAATTCAAAGTTAGATAGTAACAGTTGGACAGTAATAGTTCAATGTGTAGACAGTAACAGTTCAAGGTTACACAGTAACAATTGGACAATAACAGTTCAATGTGTAGACAGTAACAGTTCAAATGTATAGACAGTAACAGTTCAAAGTTAGACAGTAACAGTTGGACAGTAACAGTTCAATGTGTAGACAGTAATAGTTCAAATGTCTAGACAGTAACAGTTCAAAGTTATACAGTAACGGTTGGACAATAACAGTTCAATGTGTGGACAGTAACAGTTCAAATGTCTAGACAATAACAGTTCAAAGTTATACAGTAACGGTTGGACAATAACAGTTCAATGTGTGGACAGTAACAGTTCAAATGTCTAGACAATAACAGTTCAATGTGTAGACATTAACAGTTCAAAGTTAGACAATAATAGTTGGATAGTAATAGTTCAATGTGTAGACAGTAACAGTTGGACAGTAACAGTTCAAATGTCTAGACAGTAACAGTTCAAAGTTAGACAGTAACGGTTGGACAGTAACAGTTCAATGTGTAGACAGTAACAGTTCAAAGTTAGACAGTAACGGTTAGACAGTAACAGTTCAATGTGTAGACAGTAACAGTTCAAAGTTAGACAGTAACGGTTGGACAGTAACAGTTCAATATGTAGACAGTAACAGTTCAAATGTCTAGACAATAACAGTTCAAAGTTGGACAATAAAAGTTCAATGTGTAGACAGTAACAGTTCACATGTCTAGACAGTAACAGTTCAAAGTTGGACAATAAAAGTTCAATGTGTAGACAGTAACAGTTCAATGTCTAGACAGTAACAGTTGGATAGTAACAATTGAAAATTGGACAGTAACTGTTCAAAGTTAGACAGTAACAGTAGACTTTCACGTGAATACTATATAAAAGAATTGAGTCATACGAACATTTTCACATTGAGATACTAACTCTGAAAATATACATGATATATATATGTATGTTATTATGAGGAAATGAAAATGCTTAGAAAGTAACATATGAGTAATGGATGAATATGGAATCTCTGTAATATCGGTCTGAAGGAATGATAACTATGGTTGGATAAAGGATGACAACATTAATGGGTGTAATGAGAAAAACGTAAGATATAAAGAAAGAAATGATTGAAAGAGAGATTTTTTAGCTATTGATATGATTATTATAAAACATATCCTTGAATGAGGAAAATTTATGAGATGAGTCTGTGACTGCAAGAGGGACCACTGGTGTGGTGCAACAACAGCAACATGGGAGCACGAGTAGAGCTTCTACTGCAGGTAGGTGACTTTCACCTTCCTTTTAAATAATGTTGAATAATGAAAATACTTTATCATGAATGTTACTGTATTATGTTAATTCAGATATCAGACTGTTAAATGCTTAAATGTTAACAAATTATTAGCTTTGGCTATGCATCCGAAGGGATGACTGGGACAAACAATTGATTAGCTTCGGCTAATGGCATCCAAAGGGATGACCGGGACAAATGAATGATTAGTTTTGGTTAATGGCATCTGAAGGGATGGCCGGGACAAACAAATTATTAGCTTTGGCTATGCATCCGAAGGGATGACCGGGACAAACAATTGATTAGCTTCGGCTAATAGCATCCGAATGGATGACCGGGAGAAATGAATGATTAGTTTTGGCTAATGGCATCCGAAGGGATGGCCGGGACAAATGAATTATTAGCTTTGGCTATGCATCCGAAGGGATGACCGGGACAAACAATTGATTAGCTTCGGCTAATGGCATCCAAAGGAATGACCGGGACAAATGAATGATTAGTTTTGGCTAATTGCATCAGAAGGGATGGCCGGGACAAATGAATGATTAGTTTTGGCTAATGGCATCTGAATGGACGACCGGGACAAACGGTTGATTAGCTTTGGCTGATGGCATTCGAAGGGGATGGCCGGGGTGAGTGAACAGTTAACCTCGACAAATGATGTCTTAAAATAATGGCCGGATTTAAGATTATGGTTGATTGTAAGAATTGGTGCATATATATGCACTGCAAGTTGTGTATACCAAGAACATGAAGGAACTACAAATGTCAAGCTTCAAACATGAGATAATGTTAATGCTTCATTAAACTGCCAGACCATTTTCTTATTATTATTATTACTATTATTATTATTATTATTATTATTAAGTAATTGCATTCTTGTAAATGTTTTGTACTGCAGTAGGGACGTCATACCAACAAGGTGCCTAGGAAACCCAATACACGGGAACCTACTTTTGCAAGGAATCATGTAGTTGCATTCTAAATCATGATGTATTTTATATGAATCAATGTACTGAATGTATAACTATTATTAGATCCTTTTAGATTAAATTCGTGATGACTATTTGTAGGATAGAATACAAACTCATATCTATGCATGTATATTTTAAATGCGAACTTCTAATCATGCAAACATAATATTATGAGTTTATACTGGATAAGGTTCAGTGGGTTTATGAAAGGTAAATGATGCAGGAGGTAACACAAATAAAAATTGTTGTATTGATAAGTGTTATATGATGGTAATAAAATAATAATAAAGCTTTTTAGATTTGTAGGAGATTAAGTTGCCTATATGGTTTAGGTAAATCAGGATAAAGATGTCAACGACTATGTGGTTCTTGATCCCTTAACTTATAAAGAGCTAGGGATGAAACCTTACGATTTAGATGAATTATAAGGAGAACTTTAAGGAGATAGATGAATCAACAAAGGTTGGATCCGTTTTGAATGTTGAACGGTTATGTGACCAACATCATGATGACACATATGATTTTATATTGGTAAAATTGTGAACATAATTTCCGGTAACAAATTGAAAGAGCCCATAAGAGAGTGAAGAAAAAGGGGAGGAGAAAGCGCATAATCCTTTTCAGAATGGTTCCAAACGATAGGAAAGTTGTTTATACCCTTGATTCTCTTGAATTTGTAGAAATTAGCTAGGAAATATATGGAAGCTGACTATCTATAGTATGGAGAATTCTGGAAGTCATGTTTTGAAAAGGTTTAAAATGTGTGTAGTCTCCATGCAAATGTGTAGAAAGTTGATAAGAAAATGTAAGGGATTTTGTATGATTTTCTTGAATGGAAAATCTAATTAAATAGGAAATAAAAGGAGGAAGCGGTGAAATGATAAACCTTGTATGTAATGTACAACAATGAACAGTAAATGAGAATTTTGTAATGATATACAGTAATTTTGCAAGAGATAATGAGTTTGCATAGTGTATGTCATTACGAAATTCTCGTTTACTGTTCATTGTTGTACATTATATACAACAAGTTCTTAAGAAAATGACATACAGGAATTCGCAAACTATGCATAGTGTATTTTATTACGAAATTCTCGTCCAGGATTGGAGAATATTGACAAGTTCCCACTGGAAGGCATTGCACCGCTATCATCATGCGTCTTATTCTTAACCTGCATTGAATTAATCAAATATTTTCAATTAAGAAAAATAAAGAAAATACTTTTATATATGAATTACATTACAACTGTAATATCTAACTGTTCGAATGGGTACATCCATCTATACTGGACCGGTCCTCCAACTTTTGCCTCGAACAGTAGATGTATGGGGAGATGCTCCATTGAGTCAAAAAATGATGGAGGGAATATCATATCAAGTTTGCATAGTGTCTTGATGATACTTGTTTCAAGCCTCTCAATGTGATTAACATTCAACTTGTTGGAGCATATATCTCTAAAGAAATGACTGATCTTCATGAGTGCATTTCATATCCCTTTTGGCAACAAATCATGATAAGCTAATGGAATGAGTGTTTGCATAAACACGTGGCAGTTATGACTCTACATTCCATACAACAATCTGCATTCCTCCATATTAACCAACCTTGATATGTTCGAGGCATGTCCATCGGGGAAAAGCAGACTCTTAAGCCATTTGTAGACTAGTAGTTGTGCATTTTTCTCTAACACAAAGCTTGCTCTTGGTTTTGCGACCCGTGCCCTATCACAAACCAACTCCATATTTTAACGGTTACAGAACAAAGCTATATCCAATCTAGCCTTGATGTTGTACTTTGTCTTCCCCTTCACATCCATGACGATGTTGAAAATGTTCTCAAACACGTTCTTTTCTATGTGCATGACATCAAGGTTATAGCGGAGGAGATTGGTCTTTCAATAAGGAAGCTCCCAAAAGATACTTCGCTTTACCTAATTGTGGGTCAAACCAAAACCATGAAACTTCTGTTTACCTGATTAAAGACCAAACACAATGCAATTCTTCACCAGAAAGATGCGGGGGTGCAACATCCTTTTCAACTCTGCCAATAAAGAAGTCATTTCTATTCTTTTTATACCTGTGATTCGGTGGCAAGAAACAACAGTGACAGTAAAAAAAAGAAGCTTTACCTCTGTTTGTTAGCGTGAATGCCTTGTTGTTTTTCATGCAGTATGAACAAGTTAGTTTTCCCTGCGTGCTCCAACCAGAAACCATTCTATAAGTTGGAAAATCATTGATAGTCCATATCAAAGTCGCCCTCATAACAAAATTTTGTTTCCTCGATATATCATAAGTCAAAGCTCTGGAGGACCACAACTGCATCAACTCATCAATCAACGGTCGAAGACAAACATCTATATTCCAGCCCGGGCTGCTCGGACCAAGTATGACAGTAGATAAAAACATGAACTTCGGCCTCATACACATTCCCATTGGCAAGTTATAAACCATGAGTATGACTGGCCAACAAGAATAAGGAGCAGCAAATGACCTAAATAGGTTGAATCTGTCTGTACACAACCCAAGACACACGTTCCTTGATTCAGCTGAAAAGTGAGGATGCACACTGTTAAAGTGTTTCCACGTTTCGCCATCAGAAGAATGCACCATCACTCCATCAACAACATCATGTGATTGGTGTCATGTCATGTGCTCAGTAGTCCTTGGTGACATGAATAATCTCCGTAGTCTATGTGTGATTGAGAAGTATTTAAGTTTTTTATATGCCACGATAGTCTTTCCCTTGCCAGTTCTGGGTTTGTAACGGGAATGCCCACATGTCATGTACTCGGTCAGCTCAGCATTTTCAAGGTAGTGTAACATGCAGAAGTTAGGGCACTTGTCAATTTTCTGGTATCCTAAACCGAGGGGTTTCATCATGGACTTTGCAGCATAGAAGTTCTTTTTCAACCTGTTCCCTTCAGGTAAAATGCTTTTCGCCCATTCAATAATTTTGTCATACCCGGCCTCACTCAACCCGTGATCTGACTTGATGGCGAACACCTATGCTACGACTGATAATTTACTGTGGTTCAGACCTATAATGATTCGTCAGAATCTTTCAACAAATTAAAAAAACCTAGCTGCATCTGCATTAGGTTCTTCTTCTATGATTGGACATTGACTGACATTACCTTGATTCATTCTCATTGCATCCATAACCATATTCCTATAAGGATTACTGTTGTCATTTGCAACTCCATGCACGTTGCTAGACTAGAAGTTGACTTAACCACCCTTTCTCCTATGCTCTTATTACGAACAAATACTTCTTTCTGTGCATACCAACACATGTAATTCTCCATAAAACCTGTACGGAGGGGAGAGTTGGGATGGGGAAAAAGGAGAAATAGGGGAGGAGAGGGTCGGCAGAGCGGTGATATATTAACTTTTGCCGATGGAATCACCGACGGACTCATTCTATCGGTGATTCTGTCAGCAATTCTGACAGTGAATCGGTCACGTCACTGTACGGAGATCCCGGTTTGAATCTCTTGGTCATTCCATCAGTAAAATTGCCCGCAAAAACTTCCACTTAAGCGAATTGCCTTTTTTCTTTGAAATTCTATATATTCCGTCGGTATATACCGACCGAAGTATTCTGTCAGTATATACCTACGAAATTACAAACAAAAAAGTGTCCATCGGTAATTATCACTGCAAATTACCGACAGAATTATTTTGTCGGTAATTCTGTTGGTTTTAATCGAATTTCTGGTAGTGAGTGTCCTCGTCCTATCAAAGGTCTAATCCCGGTCGTATCACCTGACATATTGAATGATCAAAATCAGCATACTCTTAGCAAGCAACCATATAATCATTATCATACACATCCCAATAATACACATGTTCACATTCAAGTGTTCCACACATTATACAATCATATAATGAACATCATTATATCAAGACACTTCTCTTTATTTTAAACGTGGCCACTCATAGGCATCCTAGTGTTTAATTCTTGAGTTTTATAGTGACTTAGATCAGAACGACGACGAAGTAGTCACAAGCATCAAATCATTTCTGTTATGGAATTCCTCAACAAACTAAGTCACTGTTATCACAGAAAACCGTCAGCAAAAACTGGGTCGTTGGTGACATAGAAATTGTTAACAAAAAATGGTTCGCTGGTGACATAGAAATCATCAACAAAACTACTTTCACGGCTGACGTTTGGAATCGTTAGCGAATACATTCAGTGTTGATTCGAAAATCATCAATGAAAACTGAGTCGTTGCCGACTCAGAAATCATCAACGAAATTGCTTCCTCGGCTGATGCTTGGATTTGTCAGCGCACACAAAATCAAGGCATTATCATGGTGTGATTTTCATTTGAGCTGCAGCATGCCTCTAAGGCTTAACAACAACACAATTCTGTGCATACCATCATTTCATCACATTTTCACATAGTTCCTTCAATTATAATGTAAAAGTCAAGGCATTAACATACACATGAAATTTTGTTCTTGGTTCTAGCACATTTTTAGGAGTTTAACAAGGTCATTATTCATGCATTTCCTCATTTCATTACACAATCTAATCATCCCTTCCACTTGGCCGACCTCCTCTAAGTCTACACATTCAACACCATTCTTTTTCATTCATTTTTCTTTTGTAAGAATCTGCACATGTTTTCATTTGTTCATTATTCTACTTAGGTTCATCCCACTTAGTTGCCTAATCTTGAGTTATAATGTAAGGGCCTTGAACTCTTATTTTTTTGAATTCTTTCCCTTCTCTTCTGCTCAAAATTTGGGATAACAACTAGCCAAGGGAAAGATGTTGGTCTTACCTCACATTTTTAACAGTCTTAGTGAAGGTTTTGGTGGTTTCTTCTTCTTCTTCCTTTAGGTTTTGTTCTCTTCTTCTTCTGCTTGTTCCAACCGGCCTTTTAGGCTCTCTCTTCTTCCATGTTTTTTATTTTCTCTTCTTTTTCCCAACTCTCTACTCACTCTACACTCAAGGGGGTTTGCATGCTATTTGGTTTGGTTTTTTTTCTTCGGAAGGAGAGTTAACTACAGTCATGGCTGCTGCTGTTTCTAGGGAGAGGTCTAGGCTCCTTCTTCTTCCATGTTTTCGGTCACTTCTCTTTTCCTCCAACTCTCCTTTCTTCTCAAACGTTCAAGGAAGGCATATACAGCTGGGTTGCTAGGTTTTTCTTTAGGAAAGAGAGATTGTTACAACTGGAGCTGTAGCCGGTTTTAAGGGAGAGGAAGAGTCATCTCTTTTTCTCCCCCTTGTATTTATACCACTCATAAATGTGATAGGGTGTTTAAGGGGCTAGTTTTTGATGTTCTTATCCTTCTTTTAGATTATCTTAGAGCTGGTTACTACCCTACAATTCCCACCTAGGATAGGCCGGTTTTCCTTCCCCATTTTCCACCTAGAGCAGGCTGGTTTGTTCTCCTTAATTCTTGTTTAGCTTAAGTCAACCTTTTACTTATATTTTTTGTCAGGTTTTACAGTTGCAATGAATTGTTAAGGCATGTACGTCCACCATTACCAAGTAGACACTTAGATATGAGTTTGGTATTTCACGATTCTGAACCCTAACCCATAGCCATAGGTTGATGCATGAGGCATTAATCCATATTCAAAAATACAAATGCATGTGCGATAAAAAAAATGAAAGCATAAAAGAACTTATGTTGGTAATAAAAATGATAGACAAAAAATAGTAAACATTTAAAGCATAAAAAGAATAAAAACATACAGACTAATAGAAAATAAAACACAACAATCAGAAAAACAAATAAAGCTTAGTCCACGGAGTTCCTAATGGAGTGGTCATTTTATCGCACGTGTGCGACGTCGCAGTGATAGTCCTCCCAGAGCAGGATTAGCGTGAAAGGGTATGGGTGCAAAGAAACAAGCAATTATTGCCCTTTATCAATGAAACTAAAGAAATGTGAGTCACCACTTAGTATTATGGTCACTAGAAAACCTATTGGTCTGCAAGAATCTGAGTAAGGGGATAGGTTTTGAGTAAGGGGGACGTATCACCCCTAAAACACCTTACCTAGGGTAAACTGCATTTCTATTTATCTGAAAAAACTAAGGTTGTTGTGTTTTCTAAATGTTGGTCTATCTAAAGTTTTAAAAAAATCTTCCTTGGTAAGGAGGTTCTTATCTTATCAAGTTAAAACTTAGTTATTATAAAGTCAACACATGAAAAAAAAGAGAAAAACTATCTTTTTATTTAATACCAGAAATGCATCTTACGTATAAGTTCATAATATCTTATATTAAACAAAATAATTTTTTTGGTAAAAAGATTTAGAACATATGAAATAAATGATAAAAAACTCTTTTATTTAACATCAGAAATATATCTTACATATAAGTTCGTAATCTTAGATATTGAATGAAACAAAATAATTTATTTTTTGTATTTTTTGAAACATAGGTTAAATTTCATGGATTCAATAAACTGGTTATTAAATTCAAATGCATGTAAATATATTCTTTTTTGAATTCTGTATGAAAATACTAAAGCGCACCATATATTTTATATTTTAAGTAAGATATGATTTACTTTTTTTTTTTTGTATTTTTGAGAGATTTAGCCATATGCACACAAACAAAATACTTATTTTTAAGATTACTTATTTTTCTTTTAAGGTTATTTTTTATTTATTTATTTTTTGTATTTTTGTAAGGCCATGTTTGCAAGACCCATTTTTTCTTGAAATAAAACTAAACAAAATAGACCTAAAAGGTATTTGCCAAACATACTCTTAAACCAATAAAAAAAAGGCAAAACAAACAAGGTATAAAAGACTGAACCAGTTTTGACTTGTCCAGGTTGACTCAATTTGGTCGACCCGACTGGGTTGACCTAAAAATAAACCAAAACAAAGACCCAAAATCAAAACAGATTAAACATAACAAAAACATAAAACTCAAAAATTTCTTAAGAAAAACATATCAAACACAAAAAAAATGAACACCAAGAACATTCAAACTTAAACCCAGCAATATGCAAATCTAAACCAGATCAAATGTCAAGCAATAAAAGGGAAGATTTTATGCGCAATCCAACATAGATTAAGAATAAAATGTCAGTTTGTCTCGATTATCACTCAAAAGCCATAATTTTGACATGAATGGGTTTCAGTGCAAAATCGAAACCCTAAGATTACAATCCATAAAACAAAACATGTTATTAATGCCTGAAAGTCCTATATTATTTACTAATAATGATATACGAATTTGCAAAAACCAGAATTCAATCAAAACGAACTCTAAAACTAGTACACATGATAATATTCATTGGATGAACGCGAAGAACATGAACCTGGAATTGCCTAGAAAACCAAGAAACACTACCAAACATAGAGAACGCCTTTTAAGCCTACAAACCAGACCATTCTGACCTCAACAAACCACATTATCACGACCAAATATATTTGAATAAAAAAGAACTAATAAAAAAAATCATCATAAATATGCAAAAAAATCCAAGTTTCAAAATGGTCAACCTAAAACAGCCTACATTTTATGCAATTTGGATCCAAACCAAACATTTTAACATTTACACAAGACTCAAGCAAAACTCAGGAGGCAAGAACATGCTTTAAAAAGCCTTAAAAACCCAGAAATTCGATGCAACAATATCATACTCAAACCCCCCCAACAAATGCATCTAGAAATATAATAAGTTAAAAACATTAATCCAACACACATTCTAAGCTGCAAATACATAAACTTGTGATGGTTATAACCTAGAAAATAAACTTAAACAACAAGAAAGTGCAGACCTAAAAAGACACTAAAATAACTTAATAAATAGGCTAAAAATAACCAAAACAAAATCAAATCTTAACAAAACAACATCTAAGACACACTAAACTATCAAATAACAGTTACAACATGGATTAAAATGAAGGGGAGGGGGTGTGCTCATTAAGCTTCACCCCCTTATCAAAGGTTGAAGACTTACCTAATCAATGAGAGCAATGGATTTCCTTTAGATTCCTTGCTGGTTTCCACTGGATTTCTAGCTTCTATTCGAGCTCCAAATGACCAATAACCTCTTCCTTTCTTCCTTGATACCTCCTTTCTTTCTTTCCCTTTGTTTCTATTATAAAAAACTCTAGAGATTGTTCTCTAATTTTTTCCTTTTTTTTCTTTTTCCAAATCTCCTCTTCCTTTTTGCTTGTCCTCTATTTTCTATTTTATGGCCTTTCATGTGCAAGAGGTTACAAAACCATCTTCCCCTTGGTGGTATTCTAAAACTAGCATGTAAAGGATTCTCTTCTCCATTTTGTTAGAGATTCATTTTCACCTCTTTCATGTTAGTTTTCCCTATCTCTAGGTCCCTAACAACCTTTGGAAGCTTCTAGAAAGAGTTGAAAAAAGAGAGCTAAAACTGATCCAAAAATGGCTGACTGGGGGTGCATCTTCTTCAATTTAACTGTGGCAAAAGAGAAGTTATTTGTAATAACCCGACTTTTTCAAAGCCAAAATCGGTGGTGAAATTTTTTTTTAGGTCACCAGGTTCTCGATGCTTTTCATAATATCATTATGCGAATTTATAAATGCATTTCATTCATTAGCAATGCACAATCCACATAGAATAATGTAAATCAATATCCCATAAAAAGTGACAGTACACATTCATCTCTTAGTGTAGTGCAATACTCAAGTTATTTCACAATACACCATTCTCATAAAAGAGAATACCACATACATATGTTCATAATATCATATTTACACATTCATACATTCAAATCCATGTTTCATTATAATTATCGATATAAGTCATTTCAAAAGTGTTGAATGGAAACTATTCAACTAGTATGTTCATTCTTACAAAATACATAACACCCATATCATGCAAATATATAGTTCTTTTCAAAATGTGTGATCGTACAGATTTCCTTACACACCTTGTTGGTGTGATGCCCTTGTTACAACATAAGATAATTTCAAGCATTATAAGCAATTGAAAACATAGTAATAGATAATTAAAGCAATATTAACGTTTGCTTTTCATTAATGGCCCGAAAGAGTATAATTCTTTCATTTTTCCCATACTTATGTAATGTCGCCTTTATTATTTTGTCTATTACTGAGACTAATTGCAATACTCAAATCTGGTCATCCATCTTAGATGACATTAACTGAAACTAACCTTTGAATGTAACCCAGTCATCACTTTAGGATTCTTTTAGCTGAAGTTAGTCGTCAAACGCAACTCGGCCATTCTTCTAGAATGCCATTAGCCGAAGCTAATCATCAAATGCAACCCAATCATCTGTCTTGGGAGCCATTAGTCGAAGCTAATCATCAATCACAACTCAGTCATCCGTCTCAGATGCCATTAGCCGAAGCTAATCACCAATTTAGTTAAACATTTCATAGATGGTTTATGTAATCACCATAACATAATAATATATTCTTCGTAATGCTCATTCAAACAATCCATAATAGTTTAACATTCATTACATCATAATAGTAGATCCTTCGTAATACTCATTCAAACATTCCGTAACAGTTTAACATTCATATAACACCACAATAGATCTTTTGAATTACTCATATAACCATTCCGTAACAGTTTATCATTCAGTATAACATAACAATAGATCCTTCATAATACTCAACAAACATTCCATAACAGTTTAGCATTTAGTATAATATAATAATAGATCCTTTGTAATACTCATACAAACATTCTATAGTAGCTTAGCATTCATTATAGCATAACAATAGGTCCTTCATAATACTCACACAAGCACTTTATAACAGTTTAACATTCACTATATCACAATAATAGATCATTCGTAATACTCATTCAAACATTTCATAACAGTTTAGTATTCACTATAGCACGATACTTAGTCTTTCATAATGAATTCACTTCAGAAACTAACGTTATGCTAGAAAGGGGTAGAAGTCACCTACATACTTCTCATGTGGGGTGTCCTTGTCCAGTCACAGGTCCGATCCTGGTCGCACCACCTAACACATCAATGATCACAAATTAGCATAATTGCATTTGGTAATCATATAATGCGTCACTATATATATTCCAAGAATTCACATGTTCGTATTCAAGTGTTCCACATATTACACAATTATACCATGAAATCGTTACAAGCATTTAAGTCATTTCTGAAATGGAAATCTATTGTAGATAATCAGCAGTGAAACTTATTTTGTTGGTGACACAGGATTCGACAACAAAAATTGATTTGTTGGTGACACAGGATTTGATAGTGAAATCTAGTCCTACGGCTGATGCATGAAATCATCAACGTACTTAATCTACTGCTTACTCAAAAATCGTAGATGAAAATTAAGTCGTTGCCAACCTAGAAATCATCAACGCAACCCAGTTCTATGGTTGATGCTGAAATCATCAGCACACATAGGCTACTACTGACATAAAAATCGTTGACGAAAACTGAGTCGTTACCAATTCAAAAATCATCAGCACACATAGGCTACTGCTGACATAGAAATCGTTGATGAAAACTAAGTCGCTGCTGACTCAGAAATCATCAACGTAACCTAGTTTCTATGGTTGATGCTAGAATGGTCAGCGCATGTCATTCGTTGTTGACTTAGAAATCATAGATGAAAATTGTGTCGCTTTCAACCCAGAAATCATCAACGCAAACTAAGTCACTGCCGATTCAGAAATCGCCAGCGACAAATTGAGTCATTTATAGTTTTTCCTTCTCCCTAGACTATGCATAAGGTTTACGCTGCGCCTTTTCCCCTAGACATATCCCAACCCAACTAAACATAAAATGTCACCAATCACTCTCCATTCATCATACATTATCAAGCAATACAAAAGCAACATTTCTAAATGTACATTTACCAAGATTTCTCCTAATTCATCACTTCCAAAACCAACACCTAGGATTGTTACAATCATACATTTCTATATTCTCAATTGTATCATGGCCAAGCACCAACATAACTAATACAATTCTACAACACATAAGGGTTTTATTTCCATTTCATCTCATGTTATTCTAAATGTGTTATATCATGCATGGTTTCCATCATGATTTTCCCTCTTCTTTTACCGGACATTGTTGTCCATTTTCTCTCTAGTTTACACATGCAATTCTTTATTTTTATCACAAGTATATTCACAATAGCATGCTACAATTATAACTTCATTCACTTGGTTCATAACCATGCAATTTCGCCAATTACATGACAGATTCAAAGCATTAACTTCAACATGAATTCTGTTTCGGCTCAAAGATCCTTCTAAGGGTTCAACAGGGTCACAATGTTGTGCATTACATCATTCTAACACATTTTCACACAATCTCTTCAAACACATGCAGAAATCACGTCATTCACACTAGCATAATTTCTATTTTGGTTCCAGCATAATCTAAGACTCTAACAAGGTCACAATTCATGCATTTCATCACATTAAATTTGTATTCTATTTAGCCCTCACTAAGATCGACCCTCTTCCTAAATTTATGCATTCAAATTTATCCATTTTTTTGTTAAATGTTTTGGAGTTGGGTCCCCCATCAGCTCTATTTTCATGCATTCTCTAGTCTAGTTTTCCTTAATTATAGGTGTAAGAATCTTAGGCCATTTCTCTTAAAGTTTTCTCCCCTTTTTCTATCCAGAAGTTTCAAGGAATAAATAAGGAGGTGCTATTCTTCCCTTACCTCACGATTATGGACAGTCCTAGTGTAAGATTAGGTGGTTTGTTCTTTTTCTTCTGTTCGGTTTCTTCCTTCCCTCTCCTGTTGTCCAACCGGCCCTCTAGGCTCCTCTTTCTACCATGTTTTTGGTTTTCTCTCCTTCTCCTAACTCACTTCTCACTCAATGCTCAAAGAAGGTGGTATGCAGGCTGGTTGGGTTTGGTTTTCTCCTTAAGGAAGGGTGTGAGTGTTACAACAATGGCTGCTGTCGATTTTGGAAAAAGGCTTGGGCTCCTTCTCCTTCCATGGCTTCGACCACCACTGTTTCTCCCTATGTCTCCCTTCTTCTACCACGTTCAAGGGTGGTGCATGCAACTGGGTTTACTAGTTTTGCTTTGTAAAGAGATATTGTTGCAGCCAAAGCTGTTTTGGGGGGAGAGGAAAGGTTATTCTTTGTTCTTTGCTGTATTTATACCTCTTTTAAATGTGAAGAGGTGTTTGAAAGGTTGGTTACCCATGTTCTTATCCTTATTTGGTTCATCCTAGGGCTAGTCAAATCCTTCATAGTTTCCATTTAGAACAGGCTAGTTCTGCTCCCTCACATTTCCCCTTAGAGCAAACCAGTCTGCTACCTCTAACTCCCTCTTATCATAGGCCGACCTAATTTTTATTTTTATCGGGTTTTACATTATTGAAACAAAATAAGCCATGAAAATTGTAGAGGGGATGCTTTTGCTTCAACTAGAATCAAACCACACTCTATTTGGAGACTTATAGCTCTTTTGCCATTGATTTAAAGTTAGATGAAAAACTGTCAAAATTTCTGAATCAGTCAAAGTTGACTTGGGACAAGAAGTTGAGGACTTCCACATGGCAGGTGGGGTACAAACATCCAACAAGGATGGCACTACCATGAAGAGGGGAAACTCCTCTATCAATCAGTGGTGGTTGCAGCCTAGGAGGTGGTCCGAGTTGCCACGTTCAGTCGCCTGAAGGTGTCAACTCAATTAGCTTTCTCAATTGGGAATAAAGGCAGATGACTTCGTCTTATTTAAACCCAACATATTAGGGTTCCCTAATTGAGATTTTGGTCAATCTTTAATTTGGTTCTTGTTTTTAATTTATGCAATCATACCCCTAAGAAATTTCAAATTGCCTCTTCTGATTTGAGCGCCTTTTTCAAATTGATTCTTGGTTTCTAATTTGTTCAATTTGATCCCTAATAAATGTTGAACTTTCAATTTCTTTCAAATTAGCCCTTGTTTTAATCAAATTTATTCCCTAAAATTGCGCGCTTTTACAAGTTGGTCTTTGGTCATGAAAATTTTCGATTTTGACCCTCCAACAACCTTCAAACTTTTAATTTCTTTCAATTGAACCCTTGATTGCACCATTTAGGTTCTTCAAAATTTCAAATGAGTCTCTATTCTTCCAATCTTTATGAATTAACTTGAATTAAGCCTTAAAACTTAATTTTCCATCAACTAAGTCCTTGATTGAATCCTTAAAACTCGTTAGAAGTAATTAAACTCAATCAATTCTTTTAATTTTTGCCAAATTGACTTTTAAACTTAATTTTGCTTCAATTAACTCCTTAATTAAGTCAATTTAACCCATTAAAAGTTTAATTAAGTTCATAAACTTAATTAATTCTTCTAATTTTGGTCAAATGGGATTTCAACCTTAAACTTTGTCTCAAATCAAGTCTTTCTTCAGTCTGTCTAGTCAAAATGACCCAATATGATTATTCTTCTAGCTTCTTGATCTTTTGTGGTTTATGGCTTGTCTCCTAAAAAACATTGTGTGAAAAAAAATAATAAAATAAGTAAAGGTATATATTTATAAAAACAATTTTAGGGATCAAAAATTAGGTTATGACAATGATCCCGGTAACTATAATTACTCATCTGGCCAAAATCATCACCATATCTTTCCCCTTCAAACCAACGATTATGGTTCTATCCAAAACGTTCCCTGTATCCCATGGATACATCTTTAAAATCAACATCACTCATGTCTGCATTATCATACACAAACTTATCCACATCAGTGTTAACTCGCTTAATAGCCCTATTAACGTTAAATTCTCTTCGCTTAGGCCTATTTTGAACCTCACCATGATCATTAGCACATTGCCTCTCCAACCTATCTCCAAATTCAGTGGTCATCTGATTCATTGTCTTCTCTTTATGGTGCTATATTGTTGCTTGCCTCCAACATCTTTGAATTTAAAAAATGATTAGTTGACAAGTAATATATATTCCTCACTTACTCCCTCATGTATTTACACTCCTCTCATGTTTCACTCAATTATAGACTTTTCACTCAAATATGCTCGCTATGTCTTTTTCCTTTCGTCTCACCTTTCTTCAGCTCTTGCAGAACTAAAATCAACACAAAATATAATAGCCTTAGCAGTGTATCCAAATATGTGCATATGACTCAATAATCAATAAAACATATGAAAATAAGCAAACATGAAACAACGATTACAATTTCTCTAGTAACAAATGAATTTGTACGAAAAATTGATGTTTTTGTAGAAGTAAGAGAAAAAAGATGCAAAGGTTATAAAAAAAATAAATGACTACTAAATATATCAATTATGATGTTATTATACTGTTGGAATTGAAAAATAATAGAATCAAAACAAGTTTGAATTACTGACATGAATTAGAGCCGTTAGGACAAGTTCTAATCCTGAATTTAGTTCCTATAGAAAACAAACTTCAAATGACCTCAAATTTGATATAGGGTGTGCTTAGAACCTTAAAACATAGTGCATAAAATTTGACCTAAAATTTGAGAACGTTCTAAATTTATTTGACCTAAAATTCTCTTTTAATATGAATCGAACCTATTACAACAAGTTTTAATTCTGATTTCGTTACTATAGCAAACGATCTCCAAATGAGCTTAAATTTTATATGGGGTATGATTAGAACTCCTAGAAATATTATATAAAATTAGACAATTTTTTAATTGATTTGGATCAAATTCTCTCTTGTTTGTGTACAGTGGCAAATTTGACAAAAATGACTTTTGGATTTCCTTTTTTTTTTAATCTTTATGCTACTAATATATTCTGAGACAACAATAAACTAAAATAAAATATTTTTTAAGAAACCCTAAACGCAAACTACTAAACTCTAGACATAAAATAATTGAAAATCGAATCAAAGACAATTAAAGCTAAGGTAGCTAAAACTAACAAGAAAAAAATAAAGGATATAACTTGATTTTGGAGTCTAACTCCGATACTAACTGATATAGACCTTTTGATCACATGGTCAAACAACCTCATACGAAGTAGATAACAACCCGAAAAGCCGAAAATCAATTTTAATAGAATCCTGACCCAGAGTAACCTTGTACCTAAGAACCAAAGATATTGGAAAAAGACTTAGACAATAACCTTGTATTTAAAAACTCTAAGTATGTGAATGACGCTACAAAACCGGTTAATCCTTGATAAGTAAGTATGTGATCTTTTTTCTTAGAAAGAAAGGTTGTTTTACAACAAACAAACAAAAAGAAAATTCATGTTTTTTCTTCCACTTGTTGCCCAAATTTAGAGCTAAAAAGAACATAATATAGTCTCTTATGACTAGCCCTAATGGATCCTTTTTGGGTTGCAAGCTAATGAGCCTAAATTAGTAATCATCTAGCATAAGTCCAATACCCCTAAATAATGTCTAATAGCAAAAAAAAAAATCCAAATTAAAAATATTTATTTAACATTAAATGAACAAATAAAATAGGGTAATAAAACAAAGCATTCATGCTAAAATTCCTCCATATAGCCCGAATTTTCAATTTTCACACATTCCTGACAGATTTTAGTCTTGACTTCCTACACATCATTCCTTTTTATGGATGAATCACTGAGCATACTATATATGGATGTAAAGTTTGAAATGTCTAGTTTCCAACCCAACTTGAATACAAAACAATTCTACTTGTAGTTCTAGATATATCACAAACAATACATGAAGATCTAGTTTGACAAATTTAACAAAATTTATCTAGTAAATTCTACCATTTGAAATAACATATTTTCAAATTTCATTTGAACTGAAAATGTACCATAATATAATTTCATATATCTAGTATTTTCCTATAAAATTTCAACTTAATCCGATTTATAATTTAAATGATATGTCCAATCTCATAAATATAGTGAGTAAAAATTTTAAATTTTAAGATCAAATTCAAACTTGATTTTAAGATTAAATTCAAACCTGACATCCTAACATAACCTAGTTAACAGAAACATGAATCCTTTAAGATGATCTTTTTGTCTACTCATTATTGAGGAGGCCACAGCTTAACTAATTAGTAGCTGGACTGCATACCGACTTAATTAGCAAGATGTGGGAATGAAGAGTATGTAGTAAATCGTTTGGAAGTAAAAGTTTTATCCTTATTTTTTTTTATCAAAATATAAATATGTTTAAAGATCAAAATAACTATGCTGGCAAGCCAGCAAGTTCATATACATGCACAGGAAGGTGGGAACAAAAAGAGAACAGACTCCCTTAAAGACCAATCTAGACAAACAATTATAAGGCTCAAAAAGGGAAACAATTAAACATAAACATAAACATAAACACAGGTTAAGATAGGAAACAACCCAGATAAAAGGTGCCTAAACTAACCCAGGCACAAATAGCAACAACACAGCCAAGAGGACCCGGCAGCCTACATTGCAAGGAACCAAGAACCCGCCAATAGAGAGAACAGGCGAATCGAAATGGCCCTCAACCCACAGATACCAGGAGGAAGGCGAGGCCACTATCACAGCAGCAAGAGAGAGACCAACTGGACGTCCACAACGCACAGATGAACCCACGCATGCAGACCGACAGCAAGAGAAGAATGACAACCTCATCTTTTAATATTATTGGAAATAGCAGGACTGAAGAACACACAGACACTCTTTGTTACCAAACCAAATGAACCTTCAGGAACACTAAAACAAACACCAACACTAACTTATGAAGAAAAAGACCAGACATGACACATTTAAGCATCAGGATTTGCCAACAGGTAGGTTTCAATGGCCTTGAATAATTCCATTTGTTTTTCTTGTCCATCCTTAATTTCATCTGCTTTTGCGTCCATGTTGCCAACAGTTAGTATGTGGTGCTGGTCTTGCACACCGATCCTCCGTCGGGGGAGGCTTCAATCATAGATTCGTTAAAGATTTTTTCATATGTGTTTGCCAAGACAGCACCTTCGAACACAGTGTACGCATATGATAAATTCTCCTTGTCAATAGCATCAGTCCTCTCCTTGAAAGATAGGCTACCTGAGGAATCAACAAGCATGCATAGTTCTTTAGTTCATATGTATGTAAGACTCGACCTTGGTCACAAGTTCAAAATGCAAATCCATATTGTTAGTTTTTTAGCTCATTTTTGTTTACTAGATGGAGCAAAAAAGTGAAACCACTCTATTCAAAATGATGGATTGTGACTGTTACGGAAATCATGTCTTAGACTTCTAGTGAAGCTACGTACTGACCATCGCCAAAATAGGTTTG
>Ga0307507_10004859_pt1 | contig 23042 bp, 4 predicted proteins | sample 7_EM_MG_FD_207223 | JGI IMG/M metagenome (GOLD analysis project Ga0307507, IMG submission 207223) | Populus trichocarpa ectomycorrhiza microbial communities from riparian zone in the Pacific Northwest, United States - 7_EM | ecosystem: Host-associated > Plants > Roots > Unclassified | place...
CAAGATCTACGCCTACGGGCCTACACGGCCTACGGAGGCCTCCGTGCCGCAAATAACAAAGTTATCCACCAACACCGTGTCCTATGCGTGAAGCCGTATATAGACTAGCCTATCTAGGCTTAGCCCCCATGAGAGAGTAAGAAAATAGAAGGGTCTAGTAGTCGTTTAGATCATTGCGGTGCAGTAGTTGGTTTAGGGTGAGTAACTACTATAGGTTTAGGGCTCTCGTTCCGCGTGTTTATCTCCAGAAATAGTGTTTGGTTTTAGGGCCCTAATATAGGCATCTTAAGGGTGCGGATTTCTTCTTAGAGGTCTTTAATTAATTGCCAGTGTCGTGCTTCTTGTTTAGCTTATTGTTAAGTTAAAGTAGCTTAGTTCTATGCAAGGGCGTCTATAAAGAACTTCTATATTTCTACTAATTGTTTTTAGAGTGCGGACATAATGCTAACGGCTGTTATAGGGGCTTTGGGGTCGTTCTACATTTTGGAGGGTAGTATATAGGGTTAACGCAACGTAGTGTTACGGAGTAAGTACAAGCGATAATAATATATAGCGAAGTAGATATTATTAAGCTATGTATATAAACTGTATAATAAAGTCAAGACGTTACGTAAGGAAAGGAAAGTAGGAAATAGGGGAAAAAGGGTACATAATATTTGCTTAGTTACTAGGTTAACGGGTACTATACTACACACAGGTAGGGTAGAGCTTAGGTAGCAGTTTTAGTAGAACTTGGCAGAATTTGGTAGTTAGAGGTCCTTAAAGTTGCCAGTTAGTAACTCCAACAGTAAAGACGGCAGATTGCGGCGGAATACGGCGGATTGCTATTAGATTGCCATCTCGTGGTTAGTCTTCGGTTGTTTAGTCGGTGGAAACAGGTAGACGTGTGTAAGGTGTTATGGGGGTGTCCCATAACACCTAGGGTTAAACGCCATTAGGCTAGTTAAAGAGGTCTTAAAGAGAATAGCAGGATACCCTAGTCTACTAGTGCCATATTTATAAGGGTTACTTATATACTACACATATACTATTTAATAGTTTAGTATAGTAGCACCACGGCCGCCCATAAGGCCTATAACCTGCAACTTTTGCTATAATATAGGCAGTATGGCATTAAGGACTGTCCTCTTACTACTATCTTTAAAGCCTTTAGCATAATCTAGGCGCTAAAATAGTATATTAGCGGGATTTACTTTACCTAGCTTATATTTAATCTTAAAATTAAACTTAGCTAGTTCCTTAGTATACTAGGCTTAGTGAGCAGATAAGCTCTTTATAGTTATAAAGTACTTAAGATTATTATAATCGTAGAGCATACGCGTTATATATGCAGCGTGCTTAACGTAGTAGCGCCATGTTTTAAAGCATTATACTATAGCAAGTAGTTCCTTATTATGTGTATTATACTACACTTCTAGGCTAGTAAGCTTCTAACTATAATAAGTAATTAGGTGCTAGTAAAGTTAATCTTCCTACCTAAAAGGCTACAGAAGTATACTGCTATAGGCATAATTAGAAGCGTTAGTAACCACTATTAGGGATAGATTAGGGTTAAAGTAGTAAAGTAGAAGAGCCTATATAAATATAGTATATAGCTTATAAAACGCCTGCTAAGTATTATTAGGCTAGGACCAAGGTAAATACTATTTAGTAGGCCCTTTCTTGCGCTTTTACTTCTTCTTCTCTCTATCTAATATTGGGTTGCAATATGCCTATATAAGATATATATATAGGGGGTATATAGTATCCAAGTAGTTCTAGATAAATCGCTTATAGAAGTTGGCGAAGCTAAGGAAGACCTAGATATCCCTATAGGACTTAGGTTTAGGCCATTTCTTAATAGCTTTTACACAGGCAGGATCCATTATAATACCCTTAGGTGTAATAATAAAGCCTAAGAACTTAACGTTCTTAGTATAAAAGATATATTTTAATAGTTTGGCATAGAGGCCCTAAGCGCAAAGCTGTTGCAGTACTTGCTTAATATGCTTAACATACTTATCCTTATTATTTAAGTAGATAAGAATGTTATCTAGGTAAACTATATAGATAGTATCTATTAGGGTCCCTAGAGCCTTTTAAATATAGCTCTAGAAAGTTATAGGGGTATTAGTAAGACAAAAGGGCATTACTAGGTACTTAAAGTGACTACAGTATATCTTAAATGCGGTCCTCTATTTATCTCCCTTTTTAATATAAATCCTATAGTACACATTATAAAGATCTAGCTTTGTGAATATCTTTATATAGCTAAGCCTATTAAAGAGTTCGCCAACCAGTAGTAGGGGATACCAGTTCTTGATTATAATCTTATTTAGGCATCTATAGTTAATATATAGCCATATTATGCCTTCTGCTTTTAGTATAAAAAGAATAGGCGCTCTAGTAGGCAACTTACTAGGCCTAATCCAGCCCTTCTTAAGAGCACTCTTTAGGTACTCCTATAAGATCTGCAGCTCTTTCTATAAGAAGTTATAGATAGGCATCTATAGTAGCGTCTTACCTTCTTCTAAGTTAATTATATAGTCATACTTAGAGTTCTAAGGTAGTATACTTGCTAGCTTATTAAAGAAGACATTAATCTTCTCTTTATATATCTAGTAGGCTAGGGTCTACAGAGGTTAAGGCGACTATTATATAGTAGTATGCTTTTAGGAGCCAGTAAAGAGAAGGGTGTAGCCAATATGTGTTTTATAGGTATACTCATATTAAGAGTATATATAGCTCTGCTGCAGTATACTTAATAGTTTTAAAGTTTTAATCACCTCCCCCCTAAGTTAAGGCGATCTGCGCTGGTACTAAAGGGTCTCTATAGGCACTTGCTGCCAGTAATAATAGGTCCTCTATTGTGTTTATAATTGGTATCTCTATATCTAGAGGGTCTGCATAGGTACTCGCTACCAGTAATAATAGGTCCTCTATTATGCTTATAACCAGTATAAAAAAAAGTCTTCTAGCTATAGCAAATAGACTATTTTACTAGCCTTAATATCTACTAGGAGTATATTAAGGTTAACTATTTAGAGGCGTTTAGGGTTCAAAGTACCCTAAATAAATTGTCTAGAATAAAAGCTAATTAATAAATCTGCTTCCATAAGCCAATCCCATCTAAAAACTATATTATAACCATTAAATAAGTCACCCTAAAAGGTCTGGGGGCTAATAGTATAAGGGGTACCCTAGGAGTCGCTAGTGGTAACCGTTAGATTATAAGCGTCCTAGATTATTATCTAGTTGCTATTAAGGAAACGTGTAATAGGTTTATGTAAATATAGCATATAGCTTATAGGCAGGTTAAACCTATAAATAACGTCTTAGTTAATAAGGTTAATTTGGCACCTATTATTATATAAGTAATATAGGTAGACTTTACCCTAGGGCGTATCTATTACAATATATACTATAATACGTTTCTTCTTTCCCTCTATATTATGCCCTAGTTATAGTTAAAAGAGATACGCTACTAGGGCTTTAGGTTTTCTAAAGGCTGGCCTAACTTATCTTTACTAGTTTACTTCTAGTATTCCTTATAGTAGCTACCTATGGGTCTCCTTTAACTTATATGCGTAGTATTGGCGTTTAAGGAGTCCTTTAAGCCATCTAGCTTTTAAGTAGTCTCTTTAGGAGTTTACTTAGAAAAGCGTCGCCCTTTTTAGGTTCTATTCCCTAAACCTAACTCTATAAAGCCTATACTACAACCGCGCTTTAAGCGCAAGGATTTACTACTACTAACTATACGATCTTCCGCAAGCTTTATAGTGTTAAGCAGTTGCTCTATATAGCGGATTTCAGCAAAGAGGTCCTCTATAATTCTTATCTATTTAATAAAGTTTTGGCGGAAGAGCTCTACTTATAAGTAGGCTGGGAGGTATAAGAACTAAAAGTCTGCCTGTTACTTAAGGTTAATAAAAGGGGTATATAAAAAACAGTCCTCTAAGCTACATATACGGGCTAGGAAGACGTTAAACCTCTAGTTCTCCTTTATAATAGCTATATAGTATATAGTAGTATTATTAAAGCGTCTTACTATAGGGTTCCTAATCTAGTCTTAGATTATAGTCTTAAACTTATCCTATAGTAAGGGACCTTTATCTTTAATGCCTAACCGGTAATAAACTAGTTAGGTAATTGTCTTCTCTTTTATAAGACCTTTAATAGCCTAGCACGTGCGTCGCTTATAGTTATAGTTAGTGTTATTAACCTTAAATTGGTTCTTAACTGCGGCAATCTAACGGCTAAAATGCTGTTAAGTTATACCGCCAATATTAGACGGTAACTTCTTAACTAGGGCGTTAAGATTTGTTTAGCGTATGCGTTTACCATATAACTTATACTCTTTACTAGAGAGGTAATAGGAGGGCTTTATTAAATCAATAATGCTTTATAAGTTGGCTATTTTCTTAGCCAGCTTATCTAGCTCCTTTATATTAGCAGTATTTAGTAGGACACTAGTAATCTTGCTAAGCTCCTATTAAGCCTAGGTATATAGGTTAAACTAGTCTCTAGTGTTTATAGGTAGCTAATTATTTTAAGGTTTAGAAGGTGGCTTAAATTTTGCTAGTATATTTCTAGCGGTTTTATCTACACTAGATCCTAAGGCGTTTAGCAGTTATATTATTAGCATATTACCATTAGGTACAGGCGTTAGTTTTCTTTTTAAAGGCATTATAGAAAAATTAAACCGGCTATTCTCCCAAGGGGATTGGTAAGGATTTAAATATAAGGTAAGGATATAAATAGGGAGCTTAATAATAGAACAATAGAGTATATTGTATAGATAAATAAATCCTTAAAGGAAAAGGAGGAGTCTATATGCAAGGTAAGAAAGGGGTTTCCCTAGTTATATACAGCGTATATACTTTACGGGCGAGTCACCCCTAGGTTACCCTAGGTTTGCCTATCCTTGCGGCTATATAACTATTAATTTAGATTTTACTTAATATAAATTCTAACACTTTAATTAAATTCTGCCAAATTCTACTAATTTAATTAAATTCTACTAAGTTAATTAAATTCTACTAAGTTAATTAAATTTTACTAAATTCTATTAAGTTAATTAAATTCTTGGAGAGGTCTATTTTTAGCGAGTCACGTGGCGCCGAGAGATCCGGAAACTCTGCGACTCTTGAGCTTGATTATGCATTAACCTCTATACAGAGCTTGATTCTCAACGCCACGACGGCTCTCATAGCTTGTTTCTATTGTATACTCTTCTACGCATTGCCACGAATCGCTAGCTAGTCGTTAATTGTATATTCCTCCCTCTGCCTATACAAACTCCTCCCTTCCCGCCTTGAACTCTCCCCTAATACTAGCCACCACTATAACTAGCAACACGTTATTAAATACAGAGCGGGGCGATAAGCGGCCTACGGCCGCTGTAGGCCGCCGCATAGGCGACTAGATTAACCTAGCCGTGCTAGCGCTTATACTGGAGGCTATAAAGGCTAGTAGTAAGCGGACGGCTAATAAGCACCTAGATATAACGCTTCGTCGGAAGCGCTTAAATCTTAATATTAAGGAAATAGGTAAGGCTCCAGCCCCTCCTACTGTCTTATTAGTGGCTACTAGATTTCTAGGTATCCCCTAGCAGATCTTGCTGCAGATATATAACTATAAATTCTAGCTAGCTAAGCAGCTTCCACTTCTTCGCTAGGCTAGGCAATATTAGGCCCTATTTAGTAAGGAGGCTCCGCCTAATTTAAAGAAGGAAAGGCCCTTAAGGACTTTAGGGCCTCTTATGCTATATAGTCGTACTGCTTTATTATATACGCCTAAATCATCGCCTAATTATTTTTAGATCACCACACTATTGTGCCTAAGATGTTGGCCTTCTATAATATAGTCCTAGACTAGGCCCAGATCTATAAATAAAAGGACATAATGCTTCTATACGCTATATAATAGCATTAACATATAATTAACACCAACGAACTGGACTTTAATTGGACGGCCATACTAACCTAATTTAAGGACTCCTTTTTAACGCTGGATAAGATCCTTCCTACTCTAACTATAGCTAATACAAGGCTACTAAAGAGGAAGAGTTATACACACTAGGCCTATAAGAGCAATATTAAGAGCTAGGTCTATAATAAGTTTAATACTAGCACCTACTTCTTTAACGCGTGTAAAAGGAAGCACAAGTGCAATAAGTACGGCTCCAATAAGCACGTCGCTATAGTATGCATAAAGAAGTGAAGCTAGAGCCTTAGCGCGGATAATAGTGTAGACATTAACTTTGTGGACAAAGTCTACCTATCTACGCCAGGCTATGGCCTCCTGCCTATTAAGGCCCTAGAGCCAACCCCAGTATGCTAACTCGCCTAGAAAGTGACTATAACCGTACTTAAAGCGCTTAAGCTGCCGCCAGAGCGGCTAAATACGCACCTGTTGTTTAATACCTATAACAACTCTAAGCCTCTAATTTCAAACTCACCCTCTCCGCTGCACGCGTTAGCCTGGGTAAGGCTACTTACGACATACCTAGGCGACCTAAAAACGCTACTACCCGCTATTATCACATTTGGCGCCCAAATAGGATATATAGGGCCGCTGGCCTACTTCTATAGCCTAAACCACCCTATTAACAACCCAGCAGTAATTATGGATAAGCTATAGAGTGACCTCTTAGCTAAATAGGTCCAGATTTTAATAACTAACACCTTTATCTCGCTACTTGGGCTAGTTCTAAAGCATAATAGCGGCTGGCGTTGTATATACAACCTATTATACCTGCTAGGGCGCGAAATCAACTAGCGGATTTCTTGCCACTATGGCTATTTCTTATACCTATGACTCTAAGAGATCTATAATATAATTATAGTCTCTAGAAGAGGCTGCCTTATTATTAAGCGAGATATTAAGAACGCCTTCTATATAGTACTAGTTGCACCTTACTACTAACCGCTACTTGGCTTTAAATGGGACAGCGTAATATATGTTAAACATTACCTTTTATTCAGCCTAGCTACTGCCCTATTCCTATTTAACCTCTTTATGGAAGGACTATAATAGATCCTTACCGCGCTATTATCTAATTAGTCCATTAACCACTATTTAAACAACTTTATCTCTATTGCTTATTAGAGCGGCTCTCAGCCGGAGCTCTAAAAGCGCTTTAATATAGTCTACTACGCTATTATAGATGGACTTGGTATCCTATAGAACAACTCTAAGGACGAATAAGGCACCTACGTTATAGTCCTAGGCGTAAAAATTAACAGTAAAGCTATAGAGGCCAGGCTTCCCATAGATAAGAAGCTTTAGGTCTTTTAGGCTATAGCCAACGCACTTAATAAAGGCAGCCTAACGCTAACGGAGGCGTAGTTGCTTGCCAGCTACCTTAACTTCTATACACAGGTAGTGCTCCTTGGAAGGACCCAGCTACATCTACTATTTACATTTATTGCGGCCTTTCCCCCTATAGCCCGCGCCAGCTAGTGCCAACTGCCAGCGGACCTTATAGAAGACTTCAAATAGTGGAGAGACCTGCTACTACAGTTTAATAGAGTCCGCTTCCTTAACAGTGCTGCTAGGCCGCTAGTACACGTTATTATAGATACCTTAGATGCCGGCCTTAGCCTCTTCTACTTTAAATTATTAAATATAGACGCCTCCTGGCGGGACTATACCTTACACCTTCTACTAGCCTACGCTATAATAATAGCCGTTAAGCCGGAGCTTAAGACGGCCTATATTAACGTTAAAGAGGTAAAGGTAATCCTTATTGCTTTCTAGCTGTTTAGCTAATTATAGTATGGCTATAAAGCAGTCCTATATACTAACAGCTCTACCGCGCTCTGGGGCCTCCGGAAAGGATATATTAAAGGTACAGCAAACGCCCCTTTTAAACAACCCCTCCTGCTTATAGCTGTGTAAGACATAGACCTATACCTAATATGGCTCTCCTTAAAAGATAATATACTGGTAGATACTCTTTTACGTCTAGATAGGAAGCGGATTGCTAATATAAGCTTATAGTTAAGCAACCTTTTACCCTTAAGCCGCCTAATTAGTTCCAGAAAGAGAATAAGACCTATACCTTTAGCAACACCCACCTAAGGCTGCTCTGGAACGGCCTATCTACTAGTATAAGGCTATTATATAAATCGCACTAGAACAGCTATAAGAAACTCTATACCTTAAATAGAGTTGCCCTATAGCCGGCCACAGCAGACTTACTAGCTAGATAGGTTACTATACAGCTATTTAGGTCCTTATTACAGAAACAGCTACGCCCTAACTTTGTACTCTAAGGACTCTCCACCCTCCGCTTAGTGCATATAGATAAACACCTCCCGCTAGAGGCTTTTAACGACAAGCACGTCCGCCGCCTTATAGACGGTGGCCGCCAACTATTCAAGCAATGGGTAACTAGAGAGAAATGGCCTCTCTTAAAGGCCCTAGTGTCGCAGCTGTTAAGCTGCCTTATGCTACCCTAGGCCGGAGGCCTCAGCCGTAAACCGCCTCAGCCCTTAATTAATAACGTTAACTTCGTGGCCGCCTACCAAGTCGCCTTTACCGGCTTTATAAGAGTAGGAGAGTTCACCTATAATACGGCTAATAGGAAGGACGACAAGACCTTTACCGCTATAAAGCTTATAAGAGGTGACGTACGCTTTACAGCTAACCACGCTAGGCTTATACTTAAGTATAGCAAGACGGATAGAGCTTACAAAGGCGTTAATATTATACTGGCGAGATTTAGAGACAGCGCCTACCTAGTAAAAGCGCTAGAAGCCCTCTTTACGCTAGACCTACGTAAGCTAGGCCAGCCGCTCTTCTGCTTTAAAAGGGCTATTTTTAACCAGAATAACTTCCTTAAGCGCCTTATAACTGGGCTGCTAGACCTTAGGGTTAAGCCTAGCGGCTACCTTAGCCACAGCTTCCGTAAGGGCGCCGCTTAACACGCCTATAATAGTGGTATACTTAACAGTTAGATCTAAACGCTAGGCCGATAAACCTCTAACGCTTTCTAGGCCTACTTCTTAATAAATCTAGCCGTGCTATACTGCCTTAACTACCAGTTCCTAACTGGAACTCTACTCCCCTTCTCCTTTACGGCCTTAACGGCCCGTATAGCAGCCTAGGCGTAACCTTAATACCACGTATACCCCAGGTTTAGTATAGACGTTATTTAGGGGGTCTCCTCTGGTATATACAGCTGGCGGAAAGCTAGGCCTCTAAGTGGCTTAATTTAAAGGCTCTATAGCCTTATTAACACAACACCTAAGGCCAAGATCTACGCCTATGGGCCTATACAGCCTACAGAGGCCTCTATGCCGCAAATAATAAAGTTATCTACCAACACCATATCCTATGCGTAAAGCCGTATATAGACTAGCCTATCTAGGCTTAGCCCCCATAAGAGAGCAAGAAAATAGATAGAGAGGTCTATTTTTAGTAAGTTATATAGCGCTAAGAGATCCGGAAACTCTGCAACTCTTAAGCTTAATTATGCATTAACCTCTATACAGAGCTTAATTCTTAACGCTATAATAGCTCTTATAGCTTGTTTCTACCCTCCCACTATCCCGTAGATAGTTACCTCTTAGGAGTATATTAGGGGGTCTCCTCTGGTATATGCAGCTGGCGGAGAGCTAGGCCTCTAAGCGGCTTAATTTAAAGGCTCTACAGCTTTATTACTATGCTTTGCAAAAGTATTGCGAAAATTAAATTAAGCGAGCCCCGCCCACACAGCATTGAATTTAGGTGATCTTACCATACAAATTGTATAACTACCACGCATACTACGCTTGCTGTTCTTTAATTACTTATAAAGCTTAAGTATTACATTATATTGCTTATATAGCTCAATTTTCTGGTATTGCAGGCGTAATGGTAAACCGCGATAGCCTTCGGAAACGAGCTACCTGTTACGGAGCGAGCACAAGCGATGGTAATATATAGCAAAGTAGATATTATTAAGCTATGTACATAAACTGCGTGATAAAGTCAAGACGTTGCGTAAGGAGAGAAGGTAAGGAAACGGGGAGAAAGGGTATATATTGTTAGTTTCGTTGCTTGGTCGACACGTGCACGGAGCAGGATAGGATTCGAGAAGCGGTCCTGGTAGAACTTGGCAGGATTTGTTGGACTTAGCAGAATATGGCAGAATGCGGCAGATTGCCATTAGATTGCCGTAGATTACCGGCAGATTGCTGTCTCGCGGTTAGTCTCTTCTTGCTGCGTTAGTAGAAATAGGTGGACGTGTGTAAGGTGTTACGGAGGTGTCCCATAACAGTACCCCCCCTTTAAACTTGAGCTTCTGCGAGATAGGGCTATGGTAGTTTTAGGTAGAGTTCGTAAAAGTCTTCTACGGCTTGTGTAAGTCCTATAGAGTCAACGGGTTTCTATAAGGGCTCAGTAAAGCCTCTCCATTTTATAAGGTATATATATTTACGTTTCCGTTTGTTATACTTAATATTGTTAACTCTTTTAATAAGGTACTTATCCTTACCATCCACTTTAACTAGTGGGGGAGGGTCTTGGATCTGTCTAGGTAGGGCATCTAATACAGGGGCGGTAGGGCGGAGGACTAACGTATAGAATATAGGGTGGATTTTAACCGTATTAGGGAGCTTTAGTTGGTAGGTATAAGGAGAGACAACTTTTCTAACCTTATAAAGGCTGGCGTTCTTCTAGTTAAGTTTCTTAGTAGGTTGTTTTGTATTTAGATTTCTTGCATCTAGCCAGACAAAATTACTAATTTAGTAAGCTAGTGCTAGGGTTTGGTTCTTATTTACTATAGCTTTATAGACAGACTAGGCCCATGTTATTTTATTAATAAGGAACTTTTATAGTTCTTCTATCTTCTTTATAAATTTGTTTGCTTCTGCAACTTATAAGGCCTAATAAGCTAGGTAAGGAATATTACTAAAGGGTTTAAAACCCATTTGCGGGTACTGGCCGTAATTAGCTAGGAATGGGGAGACCTTTATAGTTTCTAAGACGGAGTTATTTGCAGTAAATTTAGTAAATATAAGCCAGTCTATCCAGTTGTTCTGTAAATACGATGTATATATCTAAATATACTGTTCTATTATAGCATTTGCATGTTCCGTTTAACCATCTGTTTCTGGGTAATATACTATAGATAATAGTGCTTTAATGTAGAGTTGGGTAGTTAGTTCTTCCTAAAACGCCAAGATAAACTGGCGGCCTCTATTAGAGACGATTATTTTAGGGAGTCTATAGAGTTTCCATATATAATCCAGGAACAGTTGGGTAACAGCAAGTATTAATATATTAGGGTAGGCGATTAAGTGTCTTATCTTAGATAGTTAATCTATAACTACCATAATATTTGTGCATCCTTTACTTATAGGGAGATTAACAACGAAGTTAATTAAGATATCCTTCCATCTTTGGTCTGGAATAGGCAGTGGCTTTAGAAAGCTGTTATACGTCTTATACAAAGCTTTGGCTTATTGGTAAGTATGGCAGCTAGAGACGTACCTTTATATTATATTATACATATTCGGCTAGTAGTATTTTTGTTAGAGCAGTTCCAGGGTTTTTTTTTAGCCTGGGTGGCTGGCTACTGGTAAGTTATATACGTGTTTAAGGAGCTTAAGCTTAAGTTTATCGTAATTAGGGACAACTAGGCGGTTTTAGTAGTATAAGTGGTTTCTATAGACTTTACATTTGCTTAGAGAAACCTTTTTAGAGTATTTAACGCCGTCTTAAATTAGCTTAAGCGTCTCTTAAATAAATTTATTATTTAGATATTCATTAACTATAATCTATTTAATAGTTCAATCGGTTATTTTAAGGGCGTGTACTATAAGATCTTTAATAGGGGGATTAAATAGCTTAGGGTGGAGTAGAGTCTAATTATAGTAAGAGCGCGCTTCTTCTTAAGCTAGTGCGTCCTATAAATGTCGGGTTAGGGTATTAGGCTTCTGGCCTTAAACGCCTGGGCAGTATATGATTAAGAATTGGAATCAGGACAGATATTCTAACTAGTAGGCTTAATAGTGGCTTAGCTATTTTGTGGTTATAAAGTACTGTAGGTTCTTATAGTTACTAAAAACTTTAATTAGGAATCTAGTTCCTTCTAGTTCTGGTTACTATTGCTTAAAGTATTTAATAATCGCTAGTAATTCCTTATTGTAGATCTCGTAATTGTATTTGGCTAGGCTTAGTCATTTTAAAAAGTATGCTATAGGGTATAATACTCCTTCCTTGTTGTATTGAGATAGAATGCCTCTAGTAACGTAATTAGATGAGTCAGCTTCTATAATACTTATTTAGTCTGGGTTGAAGTGTTAAAGCATAGGTGCAGTAGTAAATATAACCTTTAGATAAGTAAAGGCCTTCTTACATTCCTTATTAAAGATGAAGGCTTTGTCCTTTTAGGTTAAGGCTATAAGGGGTAAAACTAAGGCGGAGAAGTTATTAATAAACTATTAGTAGAAGTTGGCGAAGCCTATAAAGGCCCTTACGTCCTTAACGTTCTCAGGTTCTTGCTAATTTATAATTACTTCGACCTTCTTGGGGTCCATTTATATGCCGTCTATAGAAATAATAAGTCTAAGGTATAGGACTTCTGTTTTGTAGAACTCGCATTTGTTTATATCTAATTATAGACCAGCTCCGCGCAAGGCTTATAGGATTAGTTTAATATGTTTTTGGTATTTAGCTAGATTATTGCTGTATATTAAGATGTTATTAATATAAGCAGTACAAAAGACGTCTAGGTATAGGCGCAGGGTATTATTTATAAAGTGTTGGAATAAACTTGGGGCATTTATAAGGCCAAATGGCATTACTAAGTATTTAAATAATCCGTATTAAGTATAAAATGCAGTGAGCCATTTGTCTCCTTTTGTGATACAGAGGCGGTTGAATGCGTGGATAATATTAAGCTTTGTATAGAAGCGAGCCTTATTTAATCAGTTTAGTGTCTCTTGGATTAATAGGATTGGGTATTAGTTCTTAATAGTGACAGCGTTAAGGGCTTAGTAGTCTATACAGAAGTATAGACCGCTGCTAGGTTTCTTAACAAAGATTACTGGTGCGGCTATAGGTAATAAACTTGCTTTAATAAAACCCTTATCTAGATATTTGTCTAAGTACTTCCGTAGTACTTAGAGTTTGTTTTGGGATATCCTATATAAGGGTCTAAATCCAGGATGTTTTCCTTCTTTAACTATAATTTTATAATTATATGGACGGCGTTCTAGTAGCTTGTTGGCTTCCTTTTATAAGAATATATCTAAATAATTATGGTACTCTACTGGTACCTTTATGGCGGGGTTAGTATGCTTCTTTAGTGCTAAGGCCTTCTTAATATCAGCTATTGTAATAGTGAAGATTATATATTCTGGTTTCCTGGCGAGTTATGCTAGCAAAGTAGCTCTAATTATATGGATGTTTAAGGTGTTAAGCAAGCTTAGATTGTCCTTAATTTCTTATATAGTTTCTTGTTTAGGTTTGGGTTTGGTATTAGTTATAGAGTTAGTATTAGATTTAGGTTCGGGTTCTTTAAGTATCCTTTTTATAGTAGAATACTAGTTCTTCTAGTACTTTTGTATATTAAGCTTAAGCTTCTGCTTAGTTCTGGGTACAGCAGTTAGAGTTAGTTTATATAGTTATACATTATTTTTAGGTTCTTGGTGGTCGTTGGTAGAAGTCTTACATTAGTAGAATTTAGTGGAATTCTCTAGTAGGTGGAATTAGGTGGACTTTTTAGGTATAGGGTGGATATTGGTAGAAATTTTAGACTAGTAGATCTTAATAGATTTTTTAGATTTTAGTTTAGGGTCTAAGTAGTAAGTTATAAGGCACTTCTACTTATAGTAGGAGGCGGTAAATAGAAGCTTAAGGTTATCCTAATTAATAGTTACCTTATATAGCTTTATCTAGGGTTGTTTAAGGATTACTAGGTAACCTAGGGTAGTTATAAAGAGCTTAATTAATTCTTTATAGTTTAGGTATTAGAGTCTTAGGGCCGCTACGTAAGTAATACAGCCTAAGATAGTGCGTTTGCCATTAAATCTAAATACGTTAATATGCTGGTTAAGGGGTGTTAGGGTAAACCTATTGTCTTATATAAAGATTTTATTAATAAATCTTATGCCGCTAGCTCCTGTGTTAATTAGGACTTAAGTATTAGCCTATTAACCTTTCTGCTAAAGATGGTAGTTAATGGTTATACTACAATCCTAAGAGTTAGGTTTTGCAATATTTAATACATTTAACAAGATCCTGTGATATAGCTATCTTGGAGAGCGACTTAACTCCAAGATATACCTTTTAGTGGTAAGCGGGAAGGGGTTCCTATAGAATATTAGTTGTAACTTTGTTCTTATAAGTAGTGCTTATTAGACGCGGGGCTGGAGCTAGGTAAAGATTAGGGACGGTAACTAGAGGATTAATATAATAAACGGTTGTTAGTGTTGGCCGTTTATAAGTCGTGTTGGGGTATAGGGACAGAGTAGTATCTTAAGATATATTCCTTGCTTCTGTATTTAAAGCAAAGGCCTAGCTTAATATATTGTTCTTATTTAGGGGACCCTAGTGAAGCGTATCCTAGGGTCCCTATGTTAATATCTATAGCGTTAGGGTGCTTAGGCTAAGGCAATAACTTAGTGGACGTTTATAGGGCTGTTATATTATATTAAAGAGTGGACTTCGGTGTTAGGCGTAGTATATTATTATACTATTTATTAATAATATTTGCGCAGGCGTTAAGAGCTCCCGGTAGGTCTATACCTATTAGGGAGGTTTTTAGTTTAGGGCTTAGGGACTTAATAAGGCTGTTAACTAGTGTGGAGTTATTCTAGCCTGTTTCCTTTATATAACGGTTAAATTTAGAGAAATATACTAGAAAACTTTTTGTTTTTTAAGTTATATAGTTTATCTTCCTTTAAGTGGTAGCTTAACGGTTTAGGTTACCATATATGGCTTTAAGTAGTATAACTAGACTTTATACTGAGTTCGGTTAAAGGGGTTTAATAAGGTTAGCTATATCTCCTCTTAGTTAACTTAGGGCGTAGCAAAGTCAGTTGGCTTTAGTTAGGTAGCGGTTAGCATTACTAGTTAGCTTATTTTTAAGCTAGCTTAAAAATAATCAGAGTTCTTATTATTTATTAGTGAATATTAGAGGGTCTAGTAGTTGTTCAGATTGTTATAGTGCAGTAGTTGGTTTGGGATGAATAGTTACTATAGGTTTAGGACTCTTATCCCGCGTATTTGTCTTTAGAGAAGGCGTTCGGTCTTAGGGCCCTAGTATGGATATTTTAAGGGTGCGAACTTCTTCTTAAAGGTCCTTAATTATTTATAGGTGTCGTGCCTCTTATTTGGCTTGTTATTAAGTTAAAGTGGCTTAGTTCTATATAAGGGCGTCTATAAAGGACTTCTATATCTCTACCAATTGTTTTTGGAGTGCGGACATAATGCTAGCAGCTGTTATAGGGGCTTTGGGGTTATTCTGCATTTCGGAGGGTGGTATATAAGGTTAATATAATATAGTGTTATAGAGCGAGTATAAGCGATGGTAATATATAGTAAAGTAGATATTATTAAGCTATATATATAAACTGCATAATAAAGTTAAGACGTTATATAAGAAGAGAAGGTAAGGAAACGGGGAGAAAGGGTATATATTATTAGTTTCGTTACTTGGTCAACATGTGCATGGAGCAGGATAGGATTTGAGGAGCGGTCCTGGCAGAACTTGGCAGGATTTGTTAGACTTGGCAGAATATAGTAAAATGCGGCAGATTACCATTAGATTGCTATAGATTGCCGGCAGATTGCCGTCTCGCGGTCGGTCTCTTCTTGCTGCGTTGGTGGAAACAGGTAGACATATGTAAGGTATCACGGAGGTGTCCCGTAATATACCAGTTAATCTATAGAGTCTCCTTAGGTAACCAAGCGTAATATTACTGCCCCTTTGTATGTAGGCCTCTGTACTATTCTAGCTCGTTGCCTACTTCAACCGCTTAGTTCTGGTGAGGAGGAAAAGAATAAGGACGAGGATGAGGACAAGGAGGAGGAAGAGGACAAGGAGGCCTAAGAGTTAGATAAGGATTTAGATTAGGGCAAAGACAACAAAGACAAAGATAATATAGGCCTAGTTAATCTAGATATTTACTAGCTACCTCAAGGGCCACTAGATAAGGAAGTAGGCTTTAGAATAGCAAGTGGGTGTATTATTTAACCAAGTTAAGGAGCTACTAAAGCTCTTAAAGCTATTAAAATTATATAAGTTGCTAGAGCTACCAAGGCGCCCAAGTTAACTCGGCGTACTTAGAAGCCTACTAGGCGTTTAAGCCAGAAGAGTTTAAATCCAAAGTCGACTTCTAAGAAGAAGCCTACTAAATTAGTAAAGACTTTAAAGGCTTCAAAGCCTCCGCCAAGACAAAAGGATGTACCTAAGGAAGCTCTTATAATATATTTAAGCTCGCCAGCTCCCTCGGAGCCTAAGGTAGTATTTTAATACTATATAGCAATTTGGAAAGCTTGGGTAGGAGAGAAAGATCTTACTTCTACTTCTACGCAGCGTATAGTCGGTAGAGAGCTTCTTAGCAAGATTAGTTTTTGGATTAATAAGGTTAAAGCTAATATGGCAGGTAGATCCTTTAAGGATAAGTACTCTATTAAGGCAACAGCTTCCTACAATTACATTATAGCTCGCGATATAGTACCGTAAGATATTTACTCTACTAGGCACGTCTACGACCTTTTTTAGATTATAAGAACGTGGCATACAAAGGGCAGGAAAGGGCTACGCGTAGAGGTGGTAGTTATATTAACTAAAAAGCCTATACCGGAAACTACATCAACATACGCCTCTCCCTACGCCCTTGGTGTTGAGGCGCTCTAGAGAGCCTTACTAGCAAATATACTTCTATTAAATATTCTTAAGGCTAGAGCTATATCCAGTACACCTAAAAAGAAGGGTAGATTAAATACTACTGTTGCCTAGCGCCTTTCTCTATCCAATAATATTTTATTAGAAGTTCTTACAGGAAATCTAGCTCCTTTAGTAGCCTTTTAATAGCCCTACCAATTGAAGATCTATTTGAATAATGGAGGCACTTGTTAGGTAAATGGGAATATAGAGCTGCCCTGTTTCCATTACCCAGTTGACCACTTTGTATTAAAGGCCTGGGGCAAGCAAATTAAGGACGGCAAGGCTTCTAAAGAGGAGCCTCCTGCGCCGCTTGCCGTACGCCTTTCAACCAAGAATGGGGCCACGGGAGGTAGCAGTAGTGGTAGTAGTAGAGGGGGGGGTTGGCGGGCGCATAGGCCGGGGGGCTATTTTCAAGCAGGAGCCGACGATTTTAGCTATTATCCTCCCTACAGTCAACCCAACTACCCCCCCTAAGGGCCACCACCTACCTATTATATGACTACCAAAGTGCAACAGAATCTATACTAGGCACCTATATAAGCACCTTAGCAGCCTCCGGTAACTCTAACGCCAGTAGCTACTATATAGGCAACGCTAGTAGCGCCGCCAACTAGCCCTATTAATAGCGACTTAGATTCTGAGGAGAGGCTTCGCGAATTCTTTAATTGGGTAAAAAGGCGACCTAGCTAGGCAACTCTAAAGCTTATAGCAGAGCTTGAGACTGTTCTTAATACACTTATTAATAACTTCTATAACTTAGAGGCGCTCCGCTTAGGAATATCTAAGTAGGCATAGGTAGATAAGTTGAGCCTTGCAGTAGGCCTCCTGCCTTAATTAAGACGTGAGCTTAAGACCTTTCAAGCAAACTAAAAGGGACAGTAAGTTTTTAATTTCTATAAGGGCACCACCTAAATCTAAAAGATTGCACTTCTAACTAGTTTTCTACTAGGTAGCTAGCCTATTAAAAGTGTCCTTAAGCTAAGCGACGGATTTCTATACACTGTAATCCAAATTGCAGGAACGTACCAAAGCTTTTATAGTCCTAAATTGAGTGAACGTTTAGTCGAATCTATGCCTTTAAGTCGTGAAAGGAAAGCTTAATTGGGTTAAACTCTAGGCAGTATAGAGGAAGATACTTAATAGAGATATTAGCGGCAGTATAGAGCTCCACAAATTCCTATACCTAGTTAGGTTATATAGTTATAATATATATATAATTACTCTCTTACCTAACTCTTATGTATTGAGGCATTATCTAATACCAAGACTATATAACCGGGTATACATTGTGGCAAAATAGAAGACTTAATCCAGGTATTAAATATTTTAGAAGTAATTGAGCCTTGCTATATAAGAGTCCTAGGAAGGAAGCTGTTAAGTAAATATATAGGTAAAATACTCCACCGTTCTAAGCGCTTAATTGATACTATATTAATTGCAGAAAGGTTTATAGGGCTCTAACCAAACTTCCTATAACTAGTCCTCTTATTGGCGCCTAACTTGTTAATAAATATAAGGCGATTAGAGTCCTATATGTATTAGCGTCCCTTCTAGGCAGCACAAAGATCCTTAGATTGCTCCTATGCTCTACGCTATATAATCTTCCTACTCCACCTATTACGCTTAAGAGCCCTCCATATTAACGATATTGATACTGCAATATTGCAATCGTCCTATAGGAACCAGGCCATCTTATTAAGGCAGGCAGTAGGGCGATCCTCTAGGTAGGCAAGAAGCACCTATATATGTAATTAGTACACCCAACACTATAATGTTATATATTACGAACTTGCTCATATTCTGCTTGTATATTACTTGGCCGCCCAATTCTAAGATTTGGGGGGGATATGGCTCTCCATAGAGGTCCAAGTTAAGCTGGATACGGTATATAGTTGAAAGGTGTAACTTTGTAGCTGCCGCAATATATTTAACCGTCCAATCAAATAGAAAAGCTACCAAAATTTAATGGAGCTGCCATTTAGGAATCCTTTTAGGCATAGAAGGCAGATATAAGCGTTGCAAGCGTAGTATGCGTGGTAGTCATACAATTTATATGGTGAGATCACCTAAATTCAATGCTGTGTGGGCGGGGCTCGCTTAATTTGATTTTTGCAATACTTTCGCAAAGCATAGTAACGCGACGCCTAAGGCCAAGATCTACGCCTACGGGCCTGCACAGCCTACAGAGGCCTCCGTGCCGCAAATAACGAAGTTATCCACCAACACTATGTCCTATGCGTGAAGCCGTATATAGACTAGCCTATCTAGGCTTAGCCCCCGTAAGAGAGCGAGAAAATAGAACTAAATTCTACTAATATAATAGAATTTGGTTAAAACCTATTAAAACCCGCGTATGCTTATACCTATATATCTACTACTAAGACCCTTAAATATTTAGTTATAAGCTTCCTATATTCCTTTCTCCTCTTTATATAACGTCTTATACTCTACAAGAGCTATATACCCTTAGATTAGATAAAATTTATATTATTCCTTTAAATCTTCCCTAAAGCCTCTTCGCGCCCTTATATTAAGCTTTATATACCTAACGGTACCAAACTACCTACTCTTAGATATAACTAGACTAAGAGATTTCTTAAATAAAACCTAATAGTATATAAGGTTAAGCAGAAGCCTATAGAGATTAATTAAGCTATTATAAACAATGCTACTATAATATAGGAATAGTATACTTTATATAGGAATATAAAGGAGTAATAGGGTATTCTACTATATAATAAATATGCCTGCGAAGCCCTACTGCACGCGTCTACGTTGCCGCGGGTGGAAATATTATCTGGAATCCTATTCCTATTAATGGCCAAGTGTAGAGGCGATGGTAGAGAGCCGTCGCAGCGCGTATAGCGCTGTTGTTCGACTCTGTGGTAATGGGCCCGCGACGTATATAAAGCATCGCCTTTAATAACACTAGGAGCCTTACTGCCTCCGCTTAGAGCTCTTGTTCTACCATCTAGGGAGGCCTAGTAAGGGAAACTGGGATATGAAAACCGCCCAATATACAACTACCTGGCTCGCAGCCAGGCCTAAAACTGGCCTTATCCAGCCAGTTAACGTGGACGCGTCCTAGGCGTATAACAGGACACTCTTAGGCTTACACTAGCTCTAAGATCGCGAAGTATACGCGATAAGGGCATAGGGATCCTCCTTTTATAAGAACTTATTAAGGTTAACGCGTCACAGATACTTTATACAAAACTTATTAAGGCCCCAAGGCTACCGCGAAGAACTTATTAAGGCCCCTCTATAAGGGCCTATCTGGTATCCGGTACACTTAGGTAACTTAGAAGAGGGTCTTAATAGGCGTAGTGCACGCGACCTGGTATAGCGACAGTGACGTAATAGCGACGCGACGGCAACCAGACGGCTTAACAAGATAGAAATACAGGTAAAGCTCTAGGCAGCGGAAACATAGGCCAGCTTCAACGGCCCTATAGCGTTTAACTTATAGTTGACTTACAGTTAACCTACAGTTGACTTATAGGCGACTTACAGGAGGGTCTTAATAGGCGTAGTACACGCAACCTAATGCGCATATGTATAAGGCGACTTATAGGAGGGTTTTAATAGGCATGGTGCTCGCAACCTAATGCATATATATAGGGGAGGCTATAGGGGAAACACAGGCTAGTTGGACAAGGACTTAACAGTTAGAGATACAGGCCAGCTTATAAAAGGGGGAAACACAAGCTTAGTTAGTAGGAGAGGGGAAAGTAGGTTATCTAGTATAGGACCTAATATCTCTACGGCCCCTCTCCTGTAAGACACGGTCGGCCTATTATAAGGAGACTCTTACAGGCAACGCGAAACGGGAACTGGCAGCAGTATAAGGTGTTGCGCCCCTATATTACTACTAGCCTCCTGCGGGGCGTAGTGCGTAGTAGCTACTGCTGGCTTTAAGGACCTTACCCCTTAGCTAGGCCCTAACCCTTAGTGCACCTAGTAGGCAGGTAGGATCACGTCCTAGCTAAAGAGACTACTATATAGCTTAAGAGAACGGATGCGCGTATTAGTATACCAATAGACGGAACCGTTCGCCTCTAGGGTGGTACGCCAGTAAGGTATACTTAAGGAGTAAACAGGAGTTACTTAGGTAGGGGAGGCTTTTAGTCTAGGCCTTAACTATAGAAGGTACCCAAGGCTTCTATATTACAGGATGCAGCTACGACGCCCTCGTAGGATTACGCCAGTAGGTATATAAGAAGGGAGTTGCAACCCCTAGAAGCGGCAGCTTATGCCTATGCCGGCGGAAACAATAAAGAAAGGCGTAAAACTAGAGGCTATAGAAGGCTCCTAAGCCGTGCGAAAGCATACTAACTCTAGAAGGAGATTCTTATATAGACCGCTAGGGGGCGGTCTAGTACTTAGGTTAACCCTATTATAAAATATCCAAAAGAATAGTAAAACCCCCCGTTAATTGGTAGTGGCAGCCAACTGCTTATGGAAAGCCCCCTAGGCCTTTAGGCCTAGGTAACTAGGACTAAATACTAGAAAACTGGGGTAGAGGCCTAGATAAGCAGGCATATTAAACTCTACTATATAACTACCTGCCTAGGCGTATAACAGGACACCCTTAGGCTTGCACTAGCTCTAAGATCGCGAAGTGTACGCGACAAGGGCGTAGGGATCCTCCTTTTATAAGAACTTGTTAAGGTTAACGCGTCGCAGATACTTTATACGAAACTTATTAAGGCCCTAAGGCCACTGTGAAGAACTTATTAAGGCCCTGCCTAGAGAACTTATTAAGGCCCCTCTATAAGGGCCTATCTGGTATCCGATACACTTAGGTAACTCAAAAGAGGGTCTTAATAGGCATAGTACACGCGACCTGGTACAGCGACAGCGATATAATGGCGATACGACGGCGACCAGACGGCTCAACGAGGTGAAAACACAGGCAAAGCTCTAGGCAGCGGAAATATAGGCCAGCTTTAACGGCCCCATGGCGTTTAACTTACAGTCAACTTATAGTCAACCTACAGTCGACTTACAGGCGACTTACAGGAGGGTCTTAATAGGCGTAGTACACGCAACCTAATACGCATATGCATAAGGCGACTTATAGGAGGGTCTTAATAGGCGTGGTGCTCGCAACCTAATGCATATATATAGGGGAGGCTATAGGGGAAATACAGGCCAGTTAGACAAGGACTTGACAGTTAAAGACACAGGCCAGCTTATAAAAGGGGGGGACACAAGCTTAGTTAGTAGGAGAGGGAAAAGTAGGTCGTTTAGTATAGGACCTAGTATCTCTACGGCCCCTCTCCTGCAAGACACGGTCAGCCTATTATAAGGAGACTCTTATAGGCAACGCGAAACAGGAACTAGCAGCAGTATAGGGTATTATGCCCCTATATTACTACTAGCCTCCCGCGGGGCGTAGTGCGTAGTAGCCACTGCTGGCTTTAAGAACCTTACCCCTTAGCTAGGCCCTGACCCTTAGTGCACCTAGTAGGCAGGTAGGATTACGTCCTAGCTAGAGAGACTACTATATAGCTTAAGAGAATAGATACGCGTGTTAATATACTAATAGACAGAACCGTTCGCCTCTAGGGTGGTACGCTAGTAAGGTATGCTTAAGGAGCAAATAGGAGTTACTTAGGTAGGGGAGGCTTTTAGTCTAGGCCTTAACTATAGAAGGTACCCAAGGCTTCCATATTATAGGATGCAGCTACGACGCCCTTATAGGATTACGCCAGTAGGCATATAAGAAGGGAGTTGCGACCCCTAGAAGCGGCAGCTTATGCCTATACTAGCGGAAATAATAAAGAAAGGCGTAAAACTAGAGGCTATAGAAGGCTCCTAAGCTATATAAAAGCATACCAACTCTGGGAGGAGATTCTTATATAGAACGCTAGGGGGCGGTCTAGTACTTAGGTTAACCCTATTATAAGATATCCAAAAGAATGATAAAACCCACCATTAATTAGTAGTGGCAGCTAACTGCTTATAGAAAGCCCCCTAGGCCTTTAGGCCTAGGTAACTGGGACTAAATACTAAAAAACTGGGGTAGAGGCCTAGATAAGCAGGCATGTTAAACTCTACTATATAACTACCTATGGTGCGGCGCTAGGGCCCAGGCCTATATAGAGGAGGAAGGGAGACGCGTAAGAGGCCAGCAAAGACAATAGTAAGGGAGAGAAAGGAGCCAAAGTAG
>Ga0307507_10004860_pt1 | contig 23041 bp, 27 predicted proteins | sample 7_EM_MG_FD_207223 | JGI IMG/M metagenome (GOLD analysis project Ga0307507, IMG submission 207223) | Populus trichocarpa ectomycorrhiza microbial communities from riparian zone in the Pacific Northwest, United States - 7_EM | ecosystem: Host-associated > Plants > Roots > Unclassified | place...
CCACACAAGCACAGAATTTCTTCTCTTTCAGCAGTTCGATTTCCTCTAAAGGGGGTAACGGTTTGCCACACCTTCTTTACCCTTGCTAGCGTATTCTGGGTTTTCCCAATTTATACGGTACTCGGACGTGATACAATCGGGAGATATGGGGAGTGGCTAGTAAGTAAGTAAGTAACCTCCCGAAATCTCATCAGATTTACTTTACTCCCCCACAATTCCGCACTTCCGCACTTGACCACTTACTTCCCACAGTGTATATTATGATACGATTCGATACGATAACGAGTATTATATACCACTACCATCGAGAACAATATCATGGCAAGTACCGTATCTTACTTACTTATAGTACCCCCTATCAATACCAGAATTTCTTTTTTCAACTCGCGGTGAAGCTCTAATATATCCCCATACCATCGTGAAAAAAAGAACAAAAAAGAAAACAATTGACGTAACTACCATAAAACTTAAAAAACCCCAAACCACCTATTACCTTCTTCCTCTTCTTCCCCGCATTATACAAAACCCGACCGCGATTATTTATTATATTATTATAACAACAATTATAACATCATACAATATCATAGTATAGATAGTATGGATAGATAATACTTGTAGTATAATATGGCATCGTATCATATCAGAGCATCACAAATCCGATTCTAGAAAGCGAATAGGCATTGTTCTAACATGGTTTGGATGACCTGAGAAGAAGAAGGAGAAGGAGAAGAAGAAGTGCTTGACTGACCGGAAAGAAGGAAAGGAAAGGAAGGGGGATGGTGCACACAAGTTCGATTCCAAACTCCCCTTTCCCCTTTCCTTACTCACTCGCTCGTCCGCTCAGTCAGTCAATCCCATATTAACTTTGAGGCTTAATTCTTGAGGAGCCCCAAGCCCCCCCCTTCCCTTCCCTTCCCTTCCCTTCCATCCCCGTGCACGGAGGGGGGGAGGAAGAGAAGGGAAAAAGGAAAAATAATATTTGAAGTATGATACCGTACCATTGATTGCAGGGATGGTGGTGGACTTATCGATAGATAAGATACCGGGAGTGAAACTACCGTACGGTACCGTACGATACTATATTGTACTATACGACAATGGCGGAGACTCTTCCTATCTATTTATTTATTTAAAAATAAAAATAAAGAATCCGAGAGTCTTAATTTTTTGCATTTTTAAGTATCATAATATATTCATATTATAATAATATTGTATCCTCCCCCCCGGTACCTCGCTATTCGGCGTTTTCGAGCTGAAGAGGAGGAAAAAAACAAAACAACCATAAACCCGATATCGAAAACCTTACTGGACATACATACAACGACTTGGAGGCTGATATATATATACAGGGTTTTGCAAAAATAAATAATCATAATAATAATAGAAGCTCTTAGTTTGTTTGTTATCCCATCTCTCAATCAATAATATATGTATTTCTTCCACGATTTTCAGTTCTACAATACCATAGGTCCACTTCTCCAAAGTTCTTCTCTCTAACGAATGAATGTCTTGATTGAGGAGGAGAAAAGGTCGTATCATAGTCCTGGACAGTGGCATGTTCCGGTAGTTGATATAAGTTTATTTACCCCCACCCCCCCCTTTTTGCAATCAATGGTTATTTCGGACGTTTTCGTATAAAAAGAAAATATAAAAGGGGAAGGGATCCCGTCCAGGTCGATGCCAGTGTCGATCATTAAATTATTGCAATTTTTCCAAGTTCATGGTTTCCTCTCTCCCTCTTTCTCGCTCTTGCTTATGATACCGGTACCGGCAGTGTGGTATATTTACCGTTCCGAATTTTATAGCATAGCGTGTCGAGACACACCCGTTCCATGGTGGGATGCCTTTTTTCGTTCAATGTGGATAAAACGGCGATGCCCCAGTATTTCGGCAGCGGGCGGGGGTAGAAGGGGGGCGGGCTCGTGCTCGTGCTCTTTTTCTTTTTCTTTCTTTCTTTCTTTCTTTCTTTTTTTTACGATACCGGTACTAGTATTTTTCTCCATCGGGCGTAGGTCAGGACAATATTCTCGACAAAATCTATGGTTCAAACACCCAAGCAAGGGGGTCATGGTATTGAGGCCTCCCCCCACTCAGTGAAGAGCACTATGGCAAGTAAGTACGGTTAAAGGAAGAAAAAGATATATAATTAAAAATTTCCCTCATCATAAAAAAAACACCCTCACACGACCCAACCCAACCCAGAGAGAGAGAGAGGGGAAAAAAGAAAAAGAAAAAGAGGAGTTAAACTTAAACTAAACTATCCTTTTTCGCCTTTTGCCCAATACCTTCCTCCGCAATGTACGCAGACATCTAAACCAGTCAAAATGCTCGCGGCCAATGTACTCTCCCCTCCTCTGCCTACTACCCCTCCTTGAGAAGGAGAAGCAGCAGCACCTCTGCGACGGGAAGGAGAAGAGGAAGCGAAAGTCGGCCCCGCTTTACTCGTGCTCGTAGTATTACCACCACCGTCATCCATCCCATCATCTCCCACTCCGCTGCTGCCGCCACCGTCACCGCCGTCATTCTTACTCGCGCTATTCTCCACCTCGTGGGCAAGAATTGCCTCTGACAAAACCGTCCGCTTGCAGACCATGCACTCTTTCGTGAGTTTATAGTCTTTTATTGGCAGGAAGGTGAGTGTACATCTAGAAACTCTGTGCCCAAGTGAGCACTCGGCCACCCTCAGATCGGACCATGTCATTCCCTGGTCGCACAGGGCACACTTTTCCAACCTACTCGCGAAGCCTTTATCCCTATCACGGATCTCCTGCAGACCCGAGCCGTCATCCTCTCCGCGTTCCATAACGTCCAGATCTGATATTCTACGATCCGAAATTTCTAGTTCTGTGCGCACGTCTACTTTGACTTTTGTCGATAACCAGAGGAATGTTTTTCGCGCGAGCTCTACGACTGGGCGGGAATTGTACAGTCCCAGAATCCCGATACATGCGAGAGAGTATATTATCCTGATGCTCAGGTTGGACTTTTCGGTCGCGCCATTTCGGGGGACGGATAGAATGTTGCAGATGGTATGAGCGATTATTTCTGGATATTCTTTTGGAGGGGCGTTGATAAGGAGAGATAAGCGAGGATTGGCGGGGTCCGATATTGTTTGCAAGCAGCATTTGTACCGTAGCGCGTTTAGCTCTCGTTTAGCCAAAAGATTGGAAGCCAAGGAAGCATCGACCCCAGCACCGTCTATCGATATACTCTCTAGGTCCCAACCATTACCATCTCGGAAGTGTACTTTATCCAGCGACTTCCGGATCCTGTCCACAATACCTGCGCTTCTACCCCCAGAGCACTCGATTTCGAAGAGAAATGCTTCACTCGAGATCTCTATGGGGGTGGGGACCCGCGGCTCGTCTGACGGGGGCTCAGCCAGAAGGCCTCTTCTCTGCCAGGCGCCCTCCCACCCGTGGTGTGTGCCGAAGACTATCTTGGTCATCTCCTTAGATGCTGTAATGTACTGCAGGCTATCATTCGGATGAAAGCTGCAAGCCACAGCGATAATCCCACCCACGGAGCTTGCGGCGATGCCATACACCCTGGAAGTGCAAGTGGATAGATCATGCTCAGCTATGTAGTCTTGCTTTCTCTCCTCCAGTACGTTCGTCCAGCGGGAGGCTATAGCGCGGAGCTCCTCCTCTTCTTCCCTACTTCCCGGTGGGGCGTCGCTCACCGGCACATCTTGTTCGTCGCCGGCGCCTTCCGTGATGTGAGAGGTTGACTTTTCGCTCATGTGGCCGGATGTGGGTGTGCAGTCGATGATTTGCGCCCTTCCATTGGAACTGGCAAGGTGGAGCATGACCCTCGAGGGACTTGTTGAGGGAGTGAAACAAAAGCCTAGCAACCTCTTAGGATGAGTATATCTTTACACATTGTCATTATACTGGATATTACGTACCGGCAACAAGATCCACAAAGCCATTCACAAACTCCCTGGTGGACATGACCTCCCCATCGCTGCTGATAGCGACAATCTTTACGCTGCGCGGAATAACATAGGCCAGAATAAGGCACCCACTGATCTCCTACATCGTCATTCCGGGTCAGCGAATTAAACTCGCGGCTGTGTGCAAGTGCATGAGTGTGTGGTAGGGGTCATGGTGTGGTGTGTGTAGGGCAAAAAATCTCACCTCTTCAGCCCAAGTTATGGCAGAAACCAGATGAACGTCAGATATCGAGCTCCCAACAACAAGTCTATTTCCAGCCACAGCCGACAGCCTGCTAGGATCATGATCCCCGGGAGGGCGAGAATAATCTCCCGACTCGAGGGACACGGTGATCGGGCAAATGTACACCTTTCCGCGGAATCCGTAGGCCAGGAAAGCTTTGCTTTTGTTATTGTCTCCTTCGTCGCCGCCCCGGACCCGCTTCCAGGGACTCCATGCAAGGCAACTCACCCACGTCTCCCTCAGTCCAACCTTTCTCGCGATCTCTAAATCAACGCCCTTGAAAAATTCCACGATCGAACAATGGTCATGCGTGATCCTGCGTATCATGTCATTCAGAAAAGAAAAGGGACCGAGGACAGGGGGAGCAAAGAAAAAATAAAAAAATCCCCCAAGAGTACATCACACAACACACGGCGAACCGTGCTCAGGGTCGGCAGACTCATTTTTCCAGCAGGGGGGATGAAAGTGTAAAAGAGTAAAAAAGAAAAGGCTTTTAAACTTGGAGCTTTTCGGCATGCCGAAGACGAAAATAAAATGAATCAAAAACATGCAGGGGAAATTTAAACAGACCTGAAAAGCACAATCTGTAGATTATCATTTGCCACGGCGAGTAGTGATTCCCCCCACCGACTGGCGGGAAGAGTAGCTGCAGAGGACCAGGAAAAAGATCTCGTACGGACCCGCATACGCACTGTGGTTTCGTCCTCCTCCTCATCATTGTCCCAAGCCGAATACTCGATCAAGTACTTTGTAAGATCGTAACGCTGCATATCATTTTTTTTCGGACATCCGTCGGTGTGGTTAGTCAGTCTAAATCCAGTATTTCAACCTATCCGACCATGTCCTCACATCACTATCTTCTCGAACATGGACCACTACCCCCTGCATCGGGCAACTTGCGGCCGTAGCTTTGCGTTTTCTGAGTCTCTTTCTCACTTTTCTTGCGCCCTCCCAACCATTCCCACAAAAACCGGTATGCAAAAAAAAAAGGAAAAAGTGTACACTTACAATCACCCAATCACTCCAAGGGTCCCACCCAGGGACAAAAATCTTGACCTGATGATTTGTCGTGAGGATACCCAAAATACACCTTTTTTTTTCCTCCTCACTTATGATCAATATTCACCAATAAAGAAATTCCCCGAACAAATTCCAAGCATGCACGAGTAAAGCAAAGAGAAAAGAGAGGATCACACATACCTCCTAAACCCCGATACCCCCAAAGGACTCCACGCCGCAGCCCTCGCATATCCCGGACCTTGCTCATCACCAATAGAATACACCTCCGCTATATGCATTTCCAAGCAACCCGCATCAACCAATCATTACCCCTTCTTTTTTTAAAACAAGGGTGAAAAAATGAAAAGAGATAAAATAAATAAAGGTAAAACCTCAAACAAACCTGAAACTCACCGTCTGCAGGGGCCACTTCGGGCGAGGTTTGTATGCTGTGCAGGAGGTGCGTGCGGAGGGAGGCGTGGTGGGGTTTTAGGTTGTTGGGAACCTGATGGAATCATTAGCTACTGTTTGTTCAATACCTGCTTCCCCCAACGGTCGGGGAGGGGCAGTGAGGGAACGGAAGATGGAGGAAGAAGAAGAAGAAGTGTACTGGCACTCACGAGAATCTGTGCAGTCTCCGAAGCAATAACACATAATTGCCCATCCCTCGACCAAGACAACGCGTTCGGATGGTTTGGGAACAAGCGGAGTCGGAGATCGCGATACATTTAGGGTTGAATTGGACTGAATTGGGTTGATTATGTTATCCTGTTGTTTGCTCTGCTTAGTCTACGCCGGCTGAAGGAGAAGAAAAGGGAAATGTGGGGCAGTTCGAGGGGGGGGACCTACGTAGCAGGTAATTGGCGAATTTGTGGGGAAAGTGAAAGGCAATGACGGAGTTCGTAGGGGAAAAATAATAAAAATAATAATAACGCAGGCAGAGGGAAACGGAGAGTTTACTCAGGCGATGATACTGTAGACGTCATGTGGGTTGTGCACTATTGAGGCTCTTACGGGAACGGAGAAGGGGGGAGAGTGGGAGTGAGAGCAAGGGGGCCTGGCCGGCTGTCTGTCTAATCTATCTGGTTATCATCATAATCGCCCGGTCGGGTGTTCACTCGGCAGGCTCGGGTGTCGGGCAAATGTGTGCTAACCTACAGTTAGGCGCAGTGGGCAAGCGTAATGCCCCAGGAATCTTCTCCTGCGGCCCCGCAACAAAGAAAAGAAAAAACTTCAAACAGAAGTGAAGTAAGGTACGATGAGAGGGGTCACTCAGGAGGTGCGTTTCAGAATTACTTTCTATCTTTCTTTCTTTTTTTTCCTCTTTTTCTGTGCTTTGGGCAATTGTGGCGGAGGGATGTTTGGTTTGGTTTGTACAGTTGTTCATTGTGGTACAGGTTGCGATGGATGGGATGGATGGGCGACGGGATGGGGGTGGTGGGCTGTGGGCTGTGGTGTGGTAGTAGCTGCGGTGGGTTCATTCATGTGGGTTGGAACACTGCTGTATGTACTCAAGTACAAGCACAGTACCGTAGTCTAGGCAGGAAACGAACTTACACTGCTGGTATGTCATGACATGAGCCCATCTTGTAGAGTCGGGATATCGGGAACGAGATATAGTACAGTGTTTCTGGTGAAACCTGTTGCTGTCGGGTATTTTTTTGTCGGTAACGTAGCTTATAAGTCAGATTTCCATGTTGCTGCTGATGTATGATGTTGGGTCATGAACGCAAAACTACTGATACGTCAAAAAGCGATAGGAATTTAAGAATCACCGAATAAAGCATTTACAACGAAGGAAGCCGTTTATTTCTAGACCTGTTATATTGTAAATGATACAAGTTTCTGTTTATTCCCTATCCTATCGTAGACTCCATATCCCCCTTTTAACTTTTTTTTTTCAACCTTTCATTTTTTTCGAATCGCAACCAACTCCATCACCGTTTTGTCTATATAGACTTACAGTAGATAGCCTTCCTCCAAAATACCATTAATGTGAACGCTTTTCCATCGCCCTCCCTCTCTCCCCCTCCTTCTTCCTTCCCCAAATAGTCCCCCTTCGTATTCCACTCTTATTTTTTTCTGTTTTGTGATAAAAAGCTGTGAGTGAGAGAAGCCGACCGGGAACAAAATAAAAACGGGCAAGGTGTAGAGGTGAATGAATGGCTTTGTGTTACCCACAAGGTATCCACAGCTGTCGTTCGTCGACACACGTGTCGCTCGCTCTCATCGGTCGATGCGCCAACAACCAATAGATACCCCACTGACCCCGCCCCTCCGTGACATGCGAATCAACAGTGTGGGAAGGGAAGGGCTGGGCAGAGAAGCGAAGGTAAAAGGCAAAGATGAGAGAAACTGGTGGACAAAATGGTAGGAAAGCTAAAAGAAAGTAAAAAAACAAAAACAAAACATGGCCTATGTCCTTTCGCACACACCCCTCTCTCGCTTCTCATGTATGAATGATACAGCCTCGGGGGGCGGCTTGCTCGGTCAAGGACTTTCGAACCGTACCGTTATGCTGTGTAATGCTGATGATGATGATGATGGTGATGCTAAAAAAAATAAGAGACATAGGAAGCTGATCCAAGGACTGGGTATAAGACAGTGGGCGGAAACGAAACAGAAGGTGGGTGTGGAATACATCAATCAATGTGGCAGGTGGAAAGTAAAAAAATGAAAAATAGGTCGCTCGCAAAGAGTGGGGCAAAAAAAACAGAATCAAATCAGAACAGCCTCCCACTGGTACATCAAACGTGATATTGGATGTATCCTCCCGAGAAGAAATGGAAGACCCATGAGACAAAAACACTGTACAATAAAGCAAAAAGCAAGAGGGGAATCAATTATAACTTGTGACACAAAAGGAAGCGAAGAAAAGTAGGAGGGAAAAGGAAAAAAGCACGAAAAAGTAACCTAAGGCGGAGGTGTAGGAATCCGGGATAATGCGTAATACGGTGGAAGTCTGCAAAGTTAGTTAAGCCCTCTATCGGCTGTGTTATAACAGAACTGTATGTTTTTCTTAACTCCTTGGAAGATGGATGAAATCCTCTTGCATCGTAATCTCGCCAATATCTTCAGAGCCTTGATTATCCCTACGGATGTAATCATATTCACTGAGTGTGTCGGAGTCGACGTCGTCACTATCGATTGCTTCTCCATCATCACTGCTAATGTCACTATCAGAGTCCGTGTTGTAGTCGTTACCGGATCCTTGGGCTTTTGCGGCTGCTGCGGCTGCTTGAGCTGCTGCCACTCGCCTTCGTCCAGCCCTCTCAACATGCTGCAGCTTACAAGTCTTATCCGTGCATACCCCCTTCTCATCAAAGTCAGGGCACTCGCGTACGTGTCGTTCTGTACACTCCGCGCCCTTGTCGCAGTACCCCAACGTAGCGAAGGGGCGGCAGATGGGAGCAGCTGGGTTAACCTTGATGTGCGCAAAAGGGCACTTATCGTTGGAACAATTGCCACGGAGAAAGTGGACGCATGTAGGCATACAATGTGGGCTGGGTGTGTGAGATAGGTCGCAAGAATCCCCCTCCGGGCATGAATTGGCCTGGATAAATCGGGGGCATATGGCGACCTTGTTGGGGTCATGAGTGTAGAGGCATGACATCCCGTTCTTACATTTACCTATGGTGGGTAATTGGGAGTGTTTCGTTAGTATAACATCTTTAACTTGATCCAATAAAAAAAGCATTGTAGGGTAAGAGGAGAGAAGCGGTTTGAGCTTTGCATATCATTGCGGTCCACTATAAGAGCAAGAATGAAATCGATTGAAGGGAATTGGTCGCTACCAGTATTTGAATAGTATTTGCAGGGCTTCTTGATATGGCGTGGTTTGCTAAACTCGCTGTCGAAAATGATAGGGAAGCGTCCCTTGTCAGCCACACGGACGATAACGTTAGCAAAAAAATAGGGCCAGAGCTCGACACTCACTGTGATGCTTTTACTAGTCCAACGCGCCAAAGATTTCCATTCTTGCTTCGGACAAAATTAACACCACCAACAACCGCTTTCTTGGGGGTAGATTTGGTATTTTGTGGGCCATCTGTTTGCAACCTCGAACCCGTTAAACACACTCCTCGTTTCCGATCCAATCCCAGTTTATTTTGTTCCTCACCAGAAATCTTGATCAGTTTGCTACCGCCAGCAGCGACTTTGTACCGCTCACCCTGGACGAGAACTTCAAACGGAACCTGTGAGGCAGTATTGCGGGACCTATCCAAGTAGCCCCTGAGCTTTTGTTTTTCTCTTTCCTCTTTCCTCATTAATTGGGTTTGGCGAGTCTTCTCAAGATCTCTAGCTCTGGCCTGGGCGTGCTGGTCATAGACCGCAGTGTTGATCAACTGCATATGTCTATCGCGCTTTGCCACCCACCCTTCTGCAAATTGTGTTGTGCTATCATTGCGCTGTGGTAAAATTTGTCCCGGTGGGTTGGGGGGGATGTTCTCTACATAGGAAGTTGAAGCAAACGTATTTATAGTTGGAGTAGCAGCACTCCCATCAGCGGCTTTATTGTTATTGATCACCAAAGTTTTATGATGATGAGCAACAGGGGGACTAGGCCAAGAAGCCCGACCCCTAGACCTGCGAGGGGCAACTCCCCTAGGGTGGTAATGTTGGTGGTGATGCGGAGGAATCCATCCTCCTCTTCCTCTTGGGGGCTCTAACTGGTTCGTTAGCATACAGAGCTATCAGTGTTGATTAAGCCTCCATCAAAAGAATGTGGAAGTGTCTGCAACTATTGAGTGATAATAATAAAGCGGTCGCATACGGTTAGTAGGATATGGAGATGCCCGTTGTTGAAAATGCGATCCCCCATAGGCAGGAGCAGCGGACTGCTCCGTCTGGTTCTTGTGTCGATTTATTTTGCCTAATTTTTCAGCCCGTCAGCACATTTCCCAATCGACAAAGAGGCCAAGCGAGGTAGATCGGGGTAAAGGTCACTAACCAGCGACCTCGCTGATCTTTAAGAGGAGCGCCTGATTGTCAGACATTAGAGCGGTGGGAAAAAATTGTTGTTCGGAGTAGTCAGTGTAGCGCAAACTGTTGATTGTAGGAAAAATAAGTAGAGCGGGTGAAGAGATGAAAGTAAGGGATAAGAAGTGGAGGAGGTGAAAGGGAGAAGAAGGATGATCTGAGGATGACGGGGGTTGACAGGGAAGAAGTGGAAACTGGCGGTTGGTTGGCGTTTTGTATCCATGCCGATGGGAGATCGGGTTCTGGCATCTCTTGGCATTTTTAGTCATGTGATGACGGATTAAGACCTCCTGAATTTCGAGTCATGGCTTGTGATTTTGCCACTGCTGCTCTGAGGATGAGAGCGTAAGCTTGCCGTTGAATCTATAATGCCGGTAGAAGCAAGTAGGTATCATACTTCGGAGTTCGTCTTTGTCCTCTCTATGTTTACTTTAATGTGGTCGTAAAATATGGCTGTGGTATCGTCACCATGTTAACGGGCTACGGCAAGGTGAACCTGCTATGATGTAATAACCTCCCCTAGTATTATGGTTGTTTTGTCTTCTCCTTGATATCCCAAAGCGATACTTCTAGCTGTCTAGCGCATATCTCTTGCGCTTATGCCCTGTATTGGGCTATCTACGGTGTGGATATTTTTTGGCCTGTAGCAAATTCAAGTGATTATTAAGGGCTCAAAGACTATTGATGAACAGGCCATATTGAGCTTCCTCATCCGAGGCTGAATCACGTTTCATTTGGAGATACCGAAACAATAGACCTCCCTAGCAGCTATCATAAAACAAGAAAAGAGGAACAAACCCCCTTCAATTCCCTTTTTTGTGTGCCTTCATCCACTTCAGAGCTTCCTTAGAATCGGAATTTAATACCCAGGTCCCGGCCATGGGTCCGTCTGGATTGTATGCAGCGATCTCTTTCAGAACCTGCTTCAGGTAACCTTCAGGTTGGGAGAGCTTCTCACGAAACTCCTTCAAGCACCAGTATTCCCTCGATTCGAAGAGCTCGTAGAGACTAGAGATTAGGGCATTCTTGCTCATGCGATACGCCTTATCTCTAGGGTTGCGGCCGGGAATGGGTTTCTGTATTTTGTTAGATGAAGACAAGTTAGTGGAATGGGTGAACATGCGGGAGCAGCAGCAGTAAACAAAATCTCCTTTCCCTTTCTGTTCGGAAGCTCGCCAATGGTGCCTGGCCTGAGAAGGTTCATCTGAGCGTTCACTGGCGTGATAGCACTATATCTTAGCTCTTTTTTGACGGCTTCAGGACGTGAGTAAAGGGTTGGGGCGCCCTCCATCCTGACAGGGGCTGCCACAAGATCATCCCGGAATTTGGTGACAAAAGAAGTTTTGTTGGCTGTTCGAGAGGTTAGCAAATGAGATGAGTCACCATACAGAAATGTTTATTACTACCTTTGGGAGGACGTCTGAAGGTAGTTTCCTTTGGCTCCTCGGGGGTCCCGGAGTCACGATGCCTCTTGCGGGACCTCTCAATGAAGGCTATTGGGATGGGAGGTCCTGTTTGTTCGTTTGGAACAACCTTCTCCTCTGTCCAACAATAAATATTATGGGGTTTTCCGCGTGATTCCAAAGAGTAATCTTGTGGTATATTTTGACTAGGTTCCAAGCTAGGATTCAAACTGAGTCTCATTTCTTGCTTCTGATAACAACTCATGTCAGGGGCCCACTTTGGTTGATTTAGTTCAATTCGGTAGAGCAAACAACTTACATCATCTGGGGCCTTTGGAATCTTGACCCTGATAGTGCCGAGTACAATCTCTTCGTTGTCGTCGGATTCCAAAAGCTCTTTCCAGTGATTAGTCAAATATGGCGGGAGCTTGACTAGCCAGGCAATAGACTGCCTTCCGCCGCCACCCGAGTTTTCTGGGAGCCTGAGCTCAGAGGGGTCAGATTCGTATTGGGAATCATCGTCTCCCAGCCCTCTCTTCCTGGACGCCCGGTAGGGGGAGGATTGAGGTGGATGATTTGAGTTGCCTTGTGGAGCTAGGAAAGTTTCAAGAGTAGAAAATTGTTCCATACTCTTAGTAGGTAGGTTTAACGTAGGTGGGTCAATGAGGGACGAGAACTACGTCTTGGGGAGTGATAGGGAATGCGGTGCTAGTTGTGGTGGTGATGAGAGTCGAAAGGAAGGAAAGTATTGGTGGGGGAAGAGATAGAGAGGGTAGGGAGGACTCGGGAAAGGGGGGCAATGAGTTTCTTAAAGCCGTTTCCAAGTGTCGAGTTAGGGCTTTTCATCCCAATAGAATGGCTGGGTGATAGGAAGAGGAGCCGATTGAGTCCCAAACCCTATTCATGTAGTGTGCTTGCGGGAGCATAGCATATATCGTAGTATTATATATGGTGGACGCCGTCTAGACACAGAACCAAGTGGGACGCCTCGGGGACGCAATAGAGGACGCAACGGGACGCCTTGACATAAATCTGCTGCACAAAAACCAAGTCTATGTTTAAATCGGGAGCGCAGTGCGGTTAATTTTTAATTTTTAATTTTAATTTGTTAGGGTTAAAAGCGTTTTTACACCGAATTTTATGCCAAGGCGTCCCCCGTTGAGTCCCACCTGGTGCTGAGTATAGACGGCACGCACATAATAATAATATTATTATACTCTCGAGCTTCGATTCTGCTAACTCGAAGCTCACAGGGCTAAGGCTGTTTAAACCTCTGACCTTGTTACGGCCCTTCCTTACTTTCTCATCATGAAGAATAGAATACCAGAGTCTGATAGCGGAAACTTGAGAGGGCATATTGGGTCCGATTGGGGATTTCACCAAACTCTTTCTAGAAGATAAATACCTATCACCCATTCGAGGCGGTTTCTCGGGTGCCTGTACCTATTACCCGCGAAAGACAGTCAAATCCAGTGGATAGTTCGTGCAGAAACGTCTCGACGTCTCACTCGAAGCAGAAGTTTGATGAACAATCATTGGCACTATGACTAATCGAGCTAAGGACCCCCCCCCCCAACGCTCCAATCATGTGGCGGTCTCAAAGGTAACAATTTTTAGTGTAACCCACTGATACCAGCCGAACTCTTTTGGCATCATGCTGAATTCGGCACATAAAAACGATATATTTTCTTAATGCGAGATCAATGTCACTCTAGCATATATAACGTGACTCTACAACCTCTAATTCTCTAGATGAACTCACCCGGCGCAACAACGGAGGTGTTCCTCAGAGTGGCTATCACATCTCCTCACTCGGGCTATAAATGCGAAGGAAAAGTTCAGCTGGTGCGCCGGTAACATCTTACAAAGGGGCAGAGGGCGCGATGTGTAACCCTCACTGCTCCTGGACCCCCATACTTTTAGCACACCAAAGGGAGGTTTTGGTATAAAAATTCGCCAATAGGCAGGAAAGGTCATAAATATTGACTGTGACCTGGCTAGTAAGTTAACCCTTCGAGGGGGGTCTGTCACGATATTAGGGACTTTTAGGTTGCTTTGTCACTTATCCTTTGCGCCGCTGGTGGCATAGAGCCACGGAACTATCACTCAATTTATCCGTGGGGGTAAAGTCAAAGAATATCACGCCTATTTTACTGCAACAGGTATTATGGGAGCAACAGTCGCTGTTCTGATAGGGCTGTATCGAGGCTCACACCGCTCAAGGGACTGCCACCCTATATCATATTCTCGCTATTCTCGTGCCTGCGGCACGAGGCCAGGTCCGATTAGAGAGGTATTGCGTGTGTCCTTTACTAAGTTAAATAGCTTATAGATAAAATGCGGGGCCGTACGATAAATGACATACTGGTATCTGGAAAGGTGGGCAACTGATATTAGAAATCCGATTGAGCAGTAACTTAAAAGCAAAATCGGGATTCCTGCTCCTCTTGGCACTAAGTACTGCAACATTTTGGGCACCAAGAGATACCAATCGGGCACAGTGTCTCCAAAGGCATGAACGATACTCGAGTAGTGCAGCTCACTTGCGTGGGTGCTACCGGTATGTGCGTGAGGTTGCTGGTGAGTGATATGTATTTCCCCTGCAGAAATTCGGAGCGAGGGGACTGCCCCGCTCTTCCGGAAGACGTTCCATGCTGGGACTCCTTTGGCCGGGAGGGAATTTCAGAGATCGAAAGAAGCCACAAGCCAAAAAGAAGAAAGAAAAAAGAAAAAAGGCGCTCAAACCGAACGGAGGTCGCCAAGGTGGTCTGGTCATGATCTTTGGATTGGTTGGGCAGCAGAGCTCTTCCACACTGGGTCAATACCGGTACCGTATGGGATCAGGGTGGGTTGGGCAAAATGGGACATTTACTGTCCCAATTGACAGTGTGGATACCGTACGATGGCTATTTTCGTGGCTTGACTAGCGTGGGGTCCACTCTGAACCTGTGGCATAAGTTATATGTCCTCGAGGACGCTGATGGCGGTAAGAGTGTAGAGCAAGGAATGGAATAGCAGACGAAAGAACAGGAGGGAAGAAAAGGCGATTCCGGCCCCTAGCCTAGTCGAGAGAGGCAAAGTGCTCGAGTACATATCTACCGTATCATACTTATATTCAATGACGTTGAATATTTTTCTCGGAGACTCAGTTTCTCGGAGACTCAGTTTCTCGGAGACTTGGAGGACGCTCTCTTGGGTAAAACCTTGGCTGACTGTTCAGTCGATAGGGTTGCGGTGGTGGGTTAATCCTAAGCTACAGGTAATTTACTGGTCTTGGTCCTTGTATGGCTCGGAATTCTGCCGTGGTCCCCAAGCTTAATCCAAGCTTAATTTAAACCACTCTCCCTTCTCCGTCATTCGCAACCAAAAGGATCTTCCACTGGCACTGTCTGGTCTTGCGTCATTATCCCCATTTTCTAATATTATAAATAATTTATTCGCTCTTCCAATCACCCTCTCACTCCGAGCTCCTGATCTTCCAGCTTTCCATATTATTCTTATTCTTTAACCACGGGGGTCGGAAATTACTATCTCCTAGACTGATTAACTTAGAGGTGTCGTTGTTGCTGCTATTGCTGTTGCTGTTGCTGTTGCTGTTGCTGTGTGGGTCAGGATGTTGGTGGCCCCCTGCGCACTTCCATCTTTTATGCCTCTCAGAGCTTCTTTTCTTTTTCCTCCTAAAATATCGGTATCATACGGTACCTGTATGATATTTCATATGAGCTGATATTAGAGCTTGTTTAAGGGCTCGAAGAACAGATAACCCTCTCGCTCTATCTCAACGATCCAACAATCTTCAATTCTCACGTTCTTCCTATTTTCAGCCTCCGCCTTCTCAATGCCCCACTCGTTCAATCTACCTTTACACAGACCCGAGGTCCCTCTCTACTGAGGTCGGCCGTCCCGTAAAGAAACACCAGCCCAATCCTCCTATCAGCAACGCCTGTCTCCTCACTTCGTCGGAGCCCGCCGGACCTACTGCCCCGCAGTACACCCAGAGGGCTATTTCCTCTTTGATAACGCCGTATCTGACATTGAAGCCCGTGAAGCGCACGTCGAAAAAATCGACCCACCCTCGCAGGCTTTCCTCTTCGGCTTCATCAATACGTAGCATCACGAGTAGCATCCTTTCTAGAAAGCGCAAGTACTATTATGAGCATCCTAAGCTTTCCACGCTACCCTCAGAGATTCTAGACGAGATATTCCAGCATCTGGACCAGGGTACTCTACTTGCGCTCACAAAGGTCTCTAGACGTATGTTTGACGAAGCAGCGCACACATTATATTCCTCCCCGTCGTTTGCTTCCACTTATCGCTTCGCCCAGTTCGTTTCCGTGGTCTCGCAGAATCGGTTCCTAGCCAGGATGGTGCGCATATTGGACCTATCGAACTTGGGGTCTTGTGTGGACCCAGACGTTCCCTTGGCGGGATGGAGGGAATGGAAATTTCGCTCCTCCCAGCTTTTCACAATCCATCGGGATGATTGGGGCAGCAGGAAATCCGGTCAACGTAAAAGCAAGCCGGCTGTGTTAAAAACTAGCACTCACCCACTTCCCTCGCCCCTCCTAAAGCAGTATTCCACTTCTAGAGATGTTCCTGTTGGCGGAATTATTCACGTCCTCAGAGCGTGCTCCTACCTCCACGAGCTAAACCTGTCCAACGTCCAGCTTGCTCCGGACTACAGCGTGCGCTGGACAAAGACCTCAACATATAAGCCTGTAGCTTTCACTGGACTTTTGTTCGTTTCCGACGTGCCGAAGAGTTTTACATGGAAGGAGGACGACACAAAGCCTTTGCATGCTTCCGTCGACCTTGTCGAGGCAATTCTGAGCCTGAAGTGTTTACAGGGACTCAAAATCAAGGGAGGTCTTTGGGTCTCAAGAGACGTTGCCAGACGCATTGTTGAAAAATCTGAAAAGCTTGGGAAAGTTGACTTTCGTGAGTGCGGTATGTACAAGGACAACTGTTGGGCTGTTGAAGGTCAAAAGGATAAGGTCAAGAAGGTCATAGAGGAGGAATTGCAGGCAGAGCTCAGGAAGAGGCAGAGTACTGCGAGTCCGTGATCACGGCTTACGGCATTGGAGGTTTGACTGTGTTTCTTTCAGTTTAAAGCCTTGTTTTCCATTTCTTCCCATTCCTTCCTTCCACTAGATCTCCTTTGGCGTCTTGATTAGGCGTAAGGGTTCTTTGCATCAGAGAGCCCAGTAGGAGTTCTCAGTTTTTTGTCTTAATCTCGTTTTCCTCCCCTCTAACATATGTTGGGTGTACGATGAATTTTTCTTTAAATACATTAACTTCGAGAAAATACCCGGTGAAGTTAAAAAACGAGTGATAAAATGTGTAAATAAAGAGGCTCAATATGAAAGCACAGACAACAAGCTTGAACCCCACCCTGAGGTAACTTAGATAAGCCACAACCACGGCATCCCCCACCTTCATCAATAGCACCAGTACCTTAAGCTTCATCAAGCTCCCTTGACTCAAGTCAATCCCCCCTCTATCATCCCCACGACCCTCAACAACGGTCCCCAAAGACTCACTCACAGCCCGTCATCAAAAACCCCCCGGAGAAAAAAAAAACTAGCAATCATGGAATCCCCATCCCCCGAGGTTCTCTCCCAGCTGACCTCTATTGAAACCTCTTCGGCCTCACAGGGGGACAAATCCCACTCCTTCATCGCCCTCCTCCAACCAATCCTCACAAACTCCCCAACAGCTAGCCTAGAAGCCAACCTGAGGGCCTTCGTGGACACGATCCTCAGCGACAATGTAGGGATAGTAACCAGCCGCCCAGTCCTAAGCGAATACCTCCAAACGCTACCATCCCTCACCCCGGAGCTGCAGAAATCCCTCTACACCTACACACTGGACAAGATCTCACCAAAGATCGTGTCCTTCGAGCAAGCGGATTGCACCATCCGCCTGGCCCTCGCAACCCTGCACGAAGCCTCAGATGACAATGCCCAGGCAGCCCGAGTGCTCGAGGGGATCCAACTGAATCCGCACCAACGGCAGATCACCGACGAGTTCAGACTGGAAGTGTACATCCGGATAATGCGTAACCTGCTAGAGGACGACGAGAGCATATCCGCCGACAGCTGGCTCAACCGTGCCACCCTCATCATACACAAGAGCACGGACGCCAGTCTCAACTTGAACTTTGCAATGTGTCAGGCTCGCATACTCGATGCGAAGCGGCAGTTCTTGAACGCGTGCTCGAAGTACCACTTCCTCTCCTTCTCGAATCTTGTTGCGGAGGCGGATAAGTTGCAGTGCCTGAGCGCTGCCATGACTTGTGCGATTTTGGCACCGGCAGGGCCCTTGCGTAGTAGGAGTTTGGCAACACTGTATAAGGATGAGCGCGCCCCGCAGTTGCACAGCGATTACGCGCTCCTGGAGAAGATGTACCTCGATCGCTTACTCTCGCCTAAGGAGGTGGAGGAGTTCGCGGCGCGTCTGCGCCCCCATCAGAAAGCTTTGCAGAGCGATGGGACCACAGTACTTTCTAAGGCTGTTATCGAACATAATTTACTTGCCGCCTCGAGGCTCTATAATAACATTAGCGTGGAAGAACTCGGCGTGCTTCTTGGCCTATCCGGCGAAAAGGCGGAGGAGTATGCTGCCAGAATGATCGAGCAGAAGCGTATGAATGGCCAGATTGATCAGATCGATGGGCTTATCTACTTTGAAAGTGGAGGTAGTGGCGGGGCCGGAGGCGTGGTCGTTGGCAGGCAGATTAGGAAGTGGGATGAGAACGTTGCCGCTTTGGCTTTGGAGGTGGAGAATGTCACCAGTATGTTGCAGAATGAGTATCCGGTTTGTTCCTCCATCATCCCTTTCCTCTAACTGTGAACAATGGCTGACGTGGTTAATAGGAATTTGTCGCATCACACTTGGTAACTTAGATATTCACCACGCAGTTACACTCTCCCTCACACTGTTGTCGTCGCTGTCGTTTCCATTCCGGAGTTTGGGGCTACTTTTTAATATACTTCACTCGGTATCACTCGTATCGCACGTGTTTTTGCCCCACAAGGGGGCCGGAGGGGTTGTCAATAAACCATTATCATGCCATAAAAGCCCATAGCTTCATGTACCGCTTAGACTATTATAACAATCAAAGTGGAACAAACGAAAACCTATGATATACGGTCTTTTTGGCAAAGTGAAAGAAGAAAAAGAATTAAAGGAGAAAAAAAACAAAAACAACGAGAGACAAGCAAAAATTAATTTGTAATCCCATCTTACAGTGAAAGAAAAGCTCCAAGCCGTTTATAAAGTATTTGAATTAACAAGAACAGGATCCATCCGCTTGCGTGCTATCGTTCCGGTCGATGTCGACATTAATCACTATAGTGGCATCCATTAGCCCGCACCCTTTGCCGAATCCCAGTGATAGGGAAACATACTCTCAGAATTAGGCTCGTTCAATGTCCCCTCCATTCCCGGCAATGCCTGCGCGATTCTCTTAAACAGCGTCTTGACATTATGCCCAGCCTTAGCGCTCGTCTCGATGAACATAACCTTAAATTCCTTGGCCTTTTTCTCGCCCTCCTCAGTGGTAATCTGCCGCTTATCGTTGAGATCCGTCTTGTTCCCTACGAGTACTATTATTACGTCGTTTCCACGCTCACCACGGACATCGTCAACCCATTTGGTGGTGTTCTGGAAGGATGTGCGGTCTATCCCCCCTTTATCAGTCTCAAGAACAGCAAGCAAGCAAGTAGGGCCGGGGTGGGGGGGGGGAATAATACTGGTGATATCGTAGACTACTACCGCGACACTGGAGTCGCGAATGTAAGAGGGTATCAAAGAACGGAAGCGTTCTTGACCAGCGGTATCCCAGAGTTGAAGGCGGACGGTTCGGTCTTCAAGGTACATTGTCTAGTGCACACACACGGTTCCGCGTTAGTTAGTTAGTTAGTTAGTTGGCTAGTTAGCTCATCCGCACGAACCGGCCGGTGGGTGAGCAGTGCGGCGAAGGGGGATGGGAGGTCGGTTACCTTTGACAGAAAATCGATTCCAATGGTGGCCTGGTACATGTTATCGAAAGAGTCGTACATGAACCTGGTTATCAGTGACGTTTTGCCGACTATATATGTCACCCCCACATGATCGGATTAGCACCCCTCCCCTCTTTCTCTTCCGCTCTCTTCTCCCTTCGCCCCGTCGTGGTGCGGGGGGGTAAGATTACCACTCTGTTCTCCAAGAAAAACTAATCTGTTCGCGAGAGTCCGGAGATTAGCGAAAGAGCGAACGAACGAAACCGCTGATGGGGGGAATAACTACTTGAACTTCTTTAAAGGATTCGAATACGAACCCGCTGAAGCTGCCATTGTTGCGGTGGGGAGTGTGTGTGTGTGTGTGAAGGGAGGTGGGATGTCGGTTTCGTGTGGGTGAGGTTTTGAAGAATGGGAATGTTGGGGGGGTACGATAAAAGTTTGAGGCTTGGAAAAAGGGTGAAGGAAAGAAGCTCAGGAGTGTTGTTGCGAGAGTGTCAAAGTTGAAAGGTGTTGCTGGTTGGTTACGTGCACTGCCACATGCCACAGAATGCACTAGCCACTGAGCTGAGCTTGACCTATGGAATGAATAGACTCGTTGGCCGGCGTCCGGCGAGTGGGGGAATCCGGGGTAATTTAAGTTGCCCAATACCGGCATTGGCACCGTATCATAGAAATCACGGTGCGATACGGTAGGGTTAGATATTTATGATGTGCGCGAATGCGGGAGCAAAGGTGAAGTTACATTAAGGTCCCTGTTTGGCATGCCACTAAAAAAAAAAAAACCTAGTTTTTAGCGAAATAAAGTATGATATTCTTTAGAATAAAAATTAATGGTCTGAAAGCTGCTTTGCCCAATGCCTAGTACTGTACCTTAACTTAAAAGCAATATTCTACAAGCAATTGTGGAAAAACAATAATTGTGTGTGCCCTGATGGTACCATGTTTACAAGAAATATAGGAAAAAATTCCGAGATATGAAAATACCGTGGTGTATGTGTGTATACATGCCAAACACGGCCTAGACTGTATCGTACTACGGTGTACTACATGACCCTGATAAGTTATCAAATGGTTCGGGATGTTTCCTCCGAACCAGGTAATCCCAACCATATATCCTACTCAGCACCCTAGATATATAGCCTCAGTTAGGCATACCGGTACTTGTACTGTACCCCCAACCTTCCACAAACCACACATTTCTTATTATAAATACTCAACTTCCCAGAATTGCCAAGGTGGGAACCCGCCACGACGGATAAAAATTCCTCCGCGAATCAATCACCTTGTATTCAGTGTCGAGTGAATGCCCAACTCCTTTGTATTACGGGCACTCTGTGAGTGCGATGGTGACATATATGTGTTCATGGAAATAGTGCCTACCAGTGATATCGGATGGAATGCGTTTAACTATTATACCTCTACAAACTTTCCGCTGTGGGCTTACTCGCACTTCAAATAGAGTGGTGGAATGTGCTCCTAGTTGTACAGTACAGTAAGTTGTCAGCAAGCTGAATCTAATATGTGCAAGGTACTAGTACGTTGAGGTTCAATACCAGGTTTTAAAATTCAATGGATAGAATAGCTACAAGTATATGCTTATGGCCAATGTGGTCTAAATATTTTCCCATACGTGACACTGACTAAAGCCAGGGACCTAAAACTTAGTATGATACTGGGAGGGGTTTTCAAAGTTAAAAAGTTGAAAAAAGCAACTTGCTCTAGTGTTTCAAGTAAGCTCAGCATACACAGAAACAGTTAATTCACTATGACTTTGCCTTATCACACAATAGGTTTTTTTTTCATTTCATTTTTTTTTCAAGTAGAGACGGGTGTCAGAGGTCAGCCAAGGCTAGAGTTCACTTTTTCTACTTGCACGGCTAAGTTGAAGCTAAACACCCAAGATGGAAATTCCGACAAAGTGTCCAGCTCCAATTTAGCCGCGCGAGTACAGATATACAGCACAGAATGGAATTTGTTTCTTTTACTTCGCACACTGAAACTTATGCACCCGTATCGTATCGTATGGTAACCTACCATACCTCACCATTCCAACCCTACAAAAGTAAGAGTGATAGTTCATGACTTTGATTACTTTCGCCTGGTATCTAGAATAGAGCAACTAAGACGAACTCACGGCATAATAAGAGTGCGCATAGGGACCATATCTACTCTATAAATTTGATAAAGACGCTATCGCTCTACCATAGACAAGACTAAATCCCATCTATGAAAACCTAATACAGTGAAATTATCACTCGCCGGGAGCCAGGTTCGTTGAGCTTCTTCATTACTCCAAAGGGCCGAGTGGGGAGAGGCGAGCTACATGGGCTGCGGTATATGCTGGGTAGGTGTGTGGGTCATATTGAAGCCACTTTTTAAGGAAGTCTGAGTATGTTAAGCTGCTCACTATACTCAACAGTTTTTTTTTTCTCAAAGGCTCTAGAATAGTGAAAAGGCTGGTGATCCATCCAGGTGCAATCAATGGTTTTCAAAAGAATCAGAGCATGCGGTAACTAGCGTAGAATGGGCCCACGTCCAAGTAACTCGCCTTTCCTAGATCTTTCTTTTTTCGCCTGCTCCGAAAAAAGTGAAAAAATGGTCAAGTACCCTAGCTTTCTCCGGAATCAGATTCTGCGAGTGAGATTTGATGTTGGCATCTTGAATCCGCGAAATTCACATCCACCACTTCCATCTTGAATTGATGGCGCGTGTGAGATAAATACAAGGCAAAAACGGGTCCTCTCTCTAATATCTACGCCTAATAAGCACTTTTACACACGACAAAAGGAGGCACCGAACACTCAAAGAATTTATATCGTGAACAAATTTTCTTTGACCATTCAGCTGACCGAAACGATATCTACAAAACCAAAATCAAGCAGGAACCCGAACACCAAACGCCCCAATGCCCTCGAAAACCCCCATCCCAGCCATCATCCTCAACTCCACCACCTGCATCTTCAGCCCCTCCCCGCCAGCATCCATAACCCCGGAGTACCTCGCGGAAATCCTAACCTTAACAAACCGCTCCATCTCTACCATGCACAAAACATTAACCGGCCTAACAACCCTCCTCAATGCCGCCCACTACCAGCACACCTCAACCCTCCAAGACGCCCAGTCCTACCACTCATACCTAACCACACAAGCTCTAGCCCTACGTTGCCATGCGGAAAAGCTCATTGAGCTAGACACTGAAGAGTACTTTTGGGAATGGGTGGAGCTGAGGAACCGTTTGCATGCTATTTCCGATGGGCCCGGAGCGGAATGTGCGGAGTTGGTGGAGAAGATGGAAGGCGTGTATTGGAAGTGGGCGGATGGGGTTTGGGAGTGGATTAGGAGGGGGTGGGAGGATTTTAGAAGGGCCGAGGGCGTTGTTAGGGGAGTTTTGGAGTGTGCGGGGAGGAGGGGGTGGTGCTTTGGAGTTAGGGAGGGGGGGGAAGGGGGAGTTTATTATTTTGTGGGGCAGGGGGCGGGG
>Ga0307507_10004861_pt1 | contig 23036 bp, 4 predicted proteins | sample 7_EM_MG_FD_207223 | JGI IMG/M metagenome (GOLD analysis project Ga0307507, IMG submission 207223) | Populus trichocarpa ectomycorrhiza microbial communities from riparian zone in the Pacific Northwest, United States - 7_EM | ecosystem: Host-associated > Plants > Roots > Unclassified | place...
TTTAAGATATAGCAAGATATAGTAATTTAGCCTTATCTTGGCCCCCAAATTTTAATATCTTAAAAACTACTAAACTATTTACTATATAACCTTAATAGAAGCTATAGAGTATATATAAAAGCCTAAATCTAAATTATTAGAATTTATTATTAAGTAGTTGTCGAGATATTAATATGCGATTTTTCCAATTTTTGGTGAGTTTTAAGATTGTTAGCTCGCTTATATTGCCAGCTCGTTTATAAACCACGTTATAGATATATTTTATTTTAAACTTTTAAACTTTTAATTATATAAATTTTACTATATAAATATAGGATTATTTAGTTTATACTATAATATATAATTTTTTTTATAAAAGCTCTGGTAATAGAACTAATCTATTAATAGCCTACCCTTAGCTTGTTAAAATTCGTCTAACGATTATTAGCCAATTAAAGTATCTGGATTAGCAAAAGACACCTAATAAAATCTAGTTGTGAACTTAAGCGACCTTAGTGTAGGGCTCTAACGGGTTAAGGGATATATAAAGATTCTAAGCTAAGGAGAAGAAGAAGATTCTTAAAGCGTGACGGCGCTGGGGCGCGTCACCTAGTCAGGGGTTCGCTTAAGACTTGGCATGTGTATATAGACGTGGCCTTACCTTGATATCTTCGTAATACAGCATTTGTTCAAGCACACGTTGCATTCGTTCAAGCTTCGGTTCAGAGGCATTTGTTCAAGCCGTCACATAAAGATTATTTAACGAGAAGTCTCTAAAGAGGCGCTAAGGCACTAGTGTTATATATTCGCAATATCTATAATATCCATCGAATGCTACCAAGTTCTACTAGAACTGTAACGATTTTAGTGCTCTATATAAGCTAATTAAGTCTTTTATTATGATTATTGCCATTATTGCTATTATTGCTATTATAGTTTTAGTATTTAATAAGCTACATTTAAATTTTATAAAATTCTATTAGAAATGATATTAAGTTATAGGTAGTGTAAAAAGGTACATGGTATATTTCAGTAAGGAAAAGCGTATACGAGCCGGCCGAGTCTTCTACCTATAACTAAGTCATAGATAGTATACGAGAGTATATAAGATAATAGAAATTCATTTAAAAAGAAGATAATGCTTAAAATCTAGCAGTTTGTACAGGATTTAAGCTTAGGGCCGGTAAGAATATAGGACCGGTGTTGCAAACTAAAGGGAAACCACTTGGCTGAGATCGAGGTTTCGGTTTAAAATCTCGTTTAGAAATATGAGTTGGCTAAAGCAATAATATATAGTACAAATAAAAATTGTGGATCCACAAAATTGCCCGCTGTGAGTGATTTGCTATGCGTATTTTTCAAACCAAAACTAATAAATGACAGTGGCTTAGTGGTACAGCGTCTGTGAGTAAAAATGTCAAATGTGTCATTTACAAAGCCTGACTGGTTTCTAGCACTCGTAGAAACCTCGTTATGAGAAGATCCTCGGTTCGATTCCGAGAGTGGGCAGTGGTTCCTTTTTGCTGTTTGGTCTGTGTTAGTGATCCGAAAATTAAGCTTTTAGCAGAAATATTTTTTGGGGCGGTTTAGCACTTTCCTATGAACTTCTAACAGCTTTGAAGTTGAAGTTACAGGTGACAATAAAATAGGGTGTAGGGAAAAGCTCTGAACCTTAGCCCTGGGAAAGCTAGGTGCTGCGGCAGCAATTTTCTTCCCCTACGTGAACGGGGTTTTGACCGCTCCCTAGGCTATGACCGATTTGAACACCAAAATTCGTCAAAATGTCGCCAGTTAACTCGGGTTCCTTATCTAAGGACTCCTCGTCGCTTAAATTGCTGATATTATTGTCCTCCTTCCTAGGGGTCCTCTAGCAGAGCAGCTTCTTCTGCCACCCTAGAGCGGCAGATACTGCAGTTTGCTTATCTTCTGCAAATTTTTCAGTCTTGCGGTCGATACCTCCGATACCCGGTATCAGGATACCCGAGTATCGGCCGATACTATCGCCGATACCCCAATACGTATCCAATACTGCAGTATTTTGCGCCACCATTACGGGACACCCCCATGACACGTTACACACGTCTACCTGTTTCCACCGACTTAACAATTAAAGACCGATTACGATACTGCAATATTCGCAATATTCGCAATATTTACGATATCCGCTCGCAATATCCGTAATATCCAAAATATCCGCAACTTCCGCCCTGTGCACTTATTAACCTAGCAACAAGCAACAATATATACCCCTTTTTTATACTTTCTTACCTTCTTTTTTTACGTAACGTCTTAACTTTACTACGCAGTTTATATACGTAGCTTAATAATATCTACTTTGTTATATATTATTATTGCGTATGCTTACTCCGTAACAGCTACCACGAGAGCTAATTTTAGGCTTTTAAAGCAAGCTAAAGAGATAGAAAAATAGATTTCTACTTTATATAATATAGAATCTAAAGCGGAATACTTAGAATCTCCTTAGCTACCTAATCCTTTGAGCATTCTACTACCTCAAGTATTTTTATATTGGTCTTCGTATAATCCCATAAAACTTAATATTAAGTACCTAAAAATACCCTTTTTGGCTTATTACTTATTCCGGGTATTAAGAGAACCTTAATTGCTAGTTATAAGAGCCGTAAAAAGCGGATACGCTAAGCTAGAAGACACTACCAGTTAATAGCCTTTATATAACTCTTTGGAAGTAATATTGCTTTCTTATAGATATATGCCTTAAACTTATTAACTTTATCTGCTTCAATAGCCTCTTAAAGCATATTATAATAAGCCTTTTTAAACTTAGAGAGCTCTTCTTTAGGAATATCTTCTCTTTCTCTTTAGGTGTTGTATAATGGCTTAGGATCTAGTAGTAGTGCCTTATAAAGAAATCTCTCCTAAAGCTTTTGTATAATATAGAGTTACTACTTTCCTTTAAGAGTAAGATTACCCTATTAATTCCTTATAAATGTTATATAAGCCTTAGGGTTTAGAACTTATACAGCTAGATAGTATAGAGACTTAGTAAGCTCCTTTTAATACTTCTTAAGCTTTACTAAGGCTTATACAACCCCTAAAAGGATAAACTTATCCTTAGATTTATTCTAAGATTATTAGTAAAAGAGAAGAATAGGGTATTGTATAATATACCTATAATTTCTAAATAGTATATTTAAGAATAGCAATTAATTCTAGAACTCTTTTAAGTATTAGATAACTCCCTTTAATAAAAAGGGTTGCATTATAGAAGGCTTTAAGGAAGTTATATATTATACAAAGCTGTATCCAATTCTCTATTAATAAGAGATCTTCTTTAGGAATATTTTTTTAATATTCCTTAATATAGAGGCTTGATCCAGTCCTAATTTTAGGATTAAGAGCTACTAATATTATCTTCCACTAGCTATTCCATCTCGTATAATTATTAAGAGGAATTATATATCCAGCTTGCTTATAAATTATATTATATAATTTACAGAGGAATAAATATAAATAATAAGGTTATAAAGCTTTCTTAATGGGCCTAAAATTGCTTATATATTTTGACCTCGTTTAGCTAATTAAGCTGCCTTTGTTAATTAATTTGCTTGTTATATAATACTTTCTAGCTTAACTTCTTGCGTCTTCCTTTTCCCCTTTTCTCTTCCTTGTGGTGTCTTTATAGGAGCTAGCTATTATATAACATCTTTATCTTCTTTATTCTCTTCCTCCTTGTTATTATTATCTTCTTCTTTATCTCCTTCCCGCTCTACTTTATCTTCTTAGTTATATAACTCCATAAGCTTTTAATCCTTCTTTAAGGGAAAGAGGAAAGCTTAAATAATTAGATTAATAACGTGTCCATAGTAATGAATTCTTTAGTATAATATATTCTAGGAAATCTTATGTATAAGGATAAGCTATTTAGATATTATACAATATAGAACATTATTTAATCCTGTATTATCGCCAATAAGTGCTCCAATCTTTATTTAAATACTATATAACTTAAGAGCAGATTAAAGTGCTTCCTATTAATCTTCGCCACTTTAACTCTGTACTATATAAAGGCTAATTAAGATATTATAATAGTGATTATTAATATTAAGAAAGCTAGTATCCCTTAACCCGCCGGAATTCGTCCACATGTTATCGATAAGAATTTAGCCAATCAGATCAATGCATGAAAATTGCCGTGATCAGAAATACAAGGGCAGACCCGTAGCTTTTCACCTGCATCATTCGACGGGTGCAGCTCTGCGTACTTATTCGTCTACTCTACCAACTTATCTATGATCTTACTAGTAAAGAATCAACTGAATATAGCGAATGGATCGATTCGATCAAGCATAGGAGGTAGATTTGAGGTGCTATGGTCGTCGAATCGTCAATATGCAAAGGTTCGAAATTGGGTAGCTCCCATGGCTCGGGGGGTGGTTTTTTAGCAACCCGGTTTGGGTGATGTTATATTGAGTCGATTAAACAAGATCTATATTATTGGAAGTACGATTAGAAGGCATAATTGATGGTAATTAATTAATTTAATCTATATAGGCTATACGTAGTTTTAATTCTGGTGTTCCGCACGGGCCACTTGCTTTGTGGACGTCGGCAGGTTAAGGGATATATCTAGATATCAACTATAAGATAAATAGGTGTCTTTATAGATTAAAGTACTTATTATATAATATCCTAATTATTAATATAATGACGTTAAATCCATTCTGTAATTGTTAAGTAATATATTAAAATAATAGTAGGTTAATTAGCCTCTTAATTAAGTGCTTTAATAAAAGTATAAAATTCTAGCTATTTAATATATAAAAAAGGGAGCTGTTATACGACAATTAGATTGACCAGCATTTGTTTAATTAAGTCTTTTTCTACTGTATAATAAAGAACTTTACCCTTAAGCCCCTTAATTCCCCCCTTTTCTAAAAGGCTTTTATATAATTATTAAACTAAATCCTTTGTATAATCTCGTAATATTATACAAGACTTATTCTTAGCTATTGTCCAGTTAATATTATACTCCCTTTTAAGGTGTAGTTTAAGGCTACGCGTTAAAAAATAATACCCTTTAGGATCTAAAGGCTTGCAGTATTTATAGAAATAGTAACCCTTCTTTATATAACGTTTATTATTATCTACAAGACAAGCATGTTTATGGATTAAGGAAGTAAGTTTAGATGTTATATAAGATACTAAGGTTAATATAGTATCAGTATCGCCAGTAAAGAGAATAGTATTGGTATTTCTATTAAGAGAATTAAGAGTTTTAAAGTTATTAGATAAAAGAATAGAGTTCTAATTAGCCATTATAGCTTTGTATAAGTAAATTTTTGGATATTTATGTAAATGCCAAGCCTTCGTATAAGTATCGGCGATATATATCGGATACTAGGCCGTACCGGGATACGGGGGTATCGGCGATACGTATTGGGGGTATCGGGTATCGACCGCAAGACTGAAATTTTTCAATAAGCCGGCTCCCGCACAAAAAAAAGTTACAACGTAAACCTATTTTTATAACCATGCCTTATATGGATATAATATATATAAAAGTTATAAAGGATCTTCTTAAGAAAATCTTTTATGTGTAAATTTTTATAAAATAGCTTGTAATTAGGGTAGTCTTAGTATAGTAATGTCTTGCCTCGTTGTGCGCGTGTGTACACGTACTATAAGCTACTTTCTTGGGTAACCCCATCAAAAAAACACAAAATCTCTTAACTTGTACGGGTTATATATCTACAACAACAATAGATATTAAGACGCCTACTACTGCGAAAGAATCGCATTGGTGATCTCTATAACTTTATAACTTAGCATTTTTAAAAATATCAAGGCGTTATATAGTTATACTTGTACGGAGGTAGCGGTCAAAAGCTCCTGGCCCCCTCCCCTGTCGTGGTGGCGTGCGCTAGCCTTTAGTAGCTTAGTGTGGCGTAATTAATGCTTGGCGCACACCGCGGGGTACAACTCTTCCCTTAATACTATACTCCATAAGCTTTTAAAATACATTAAATCCTTATTATATCTTACTGTTTGTGATAGGTAATTCGTACGATATCTGTATAAGGGCTTAGGCCCCTACTATAAAGATTTATAGCAGTATAAATGCCGATATTTAAGCCACTACTGGAATGAGCGTCTCCCACATTAAATCGGTCGTCCAAGAAGCGCGGAATCGCGGCCAAAAGCTGCACAATTCTTAATATCTACCTTAGAGACGCACCTTGACCAGGTAGCCCAACCAACCGTACGTCTGCTAAGATGCGAGAAGTTATTAAGAAGGTCCGTCGTGACCCTTCCTAATCCGGAACGCCAAGAAAGCGGTTTTGTGGCTTATTGGTGACGCATTTATGGCGCAGGGAGACCAGGAACTTTTAACCGCTACCTCCGTAGAACTTTCGTGTATGGGAGCCGTCCTTATCAAAAAGTTTGCAGAAGATAAGAAAACTGCAGTACTTTTTAGACAATAATCTAGCTATAAAAAGAAAGCGATCTATGGCGGTCATAACCTAGGGAGGTCAAAACCCCATTAACCACGTTATTTATAATTTTTTCCAAAAACCTTGAATAGAGATTATCGGAACCTTAGTTTTGATCTATTTCACGTAGAATTTCGTGAATATATATCAAGTCTTTCGTGCTTAGATTAATCTGCTTTAGCTAGCTAGAATCTCAGCACCTTTAAACACCGCTATTCAACACCAACAACAGCATCCTGGTGGAGGCAATACCTACAAGATGCCTTCTAAACGCCTTTCTAATCTAGAAGAAAGGGATTTTGCAATTATCCAAGGCAGTGGATAAAGCATCGCAGCTAGATATAAAAATCCTTTGGGAAATATACGCCCAGTATCAAAGCCGATTTTCTAATAATAGCACCGCGTAAAGAGGACCGGCGGAGAAAGATAACGACCGAGCAAAACCGGAAATGTGGATGGGCACGACAGGTACCCAGATAATACCATCCGTAACGGGACCTTCGTTTTGCTCGAAGATAGATGTTACGGCGCTGGTGGAAAACAGTGAACAGTTGCAGACAGTCGCAGACAGTTGCAGACAGTTTCAGATAGTTGCAGTCACGTGACTCAAGGGCCGCATAAAACCTCGAGCGGCACTGCTATTCTTCTCCTTTCCTTTCTCTAGCTTTAGATCCTTGTTTATAGACAATCCAATTATATAGGCTTGCATACGTTCTTCTTGCTATGCTCATGCCTTAATTAACTAAGTCGCTAATATTATCTAAAGCTTATCTACTCTTTCTTTTTAAGAAGGAACTTAAATATATCTATAGACTATAAATAGGACAAGGACACAAAACAGGACCCTAAGGACATTACTAGAACTATAAGGATAGGATAAAACCCTAAGAACCAAAGGAATATAAATAGAACGCGAAACCTAAGAATAGGACACTTATAGACCAGAACCCCTAGAAAAATAAACAAACACTAGAAATTACCTAATACCCCTACTACTATGCCTAGAAATATAGTAGCTGGCAAAGCCGCTATAGGACCTATAAATACCTCTAATAGTAAAATAGTTGCTATCTTAACCTCCTAGGAAGAGCTTATAGCAGCTAATACCAAAATTAAACGGCTTTAAGAGCTATTTAAAACTAGAAACACCTCTATACCTAATAAGGAGTTATTAAATACCTAGAGACTTGCTACAGTCCTTAAGGCCCTAGTATAACGCATAGTATTAGCATTATTATAGTCCGTAAAGGTTGCGGACTCCCTATTGCTTATAGACAGAACTAACCCTATATTTAATAATTAAAAGCTTTAACTGCAAGATAAGCTTAAAGTTAATATAGACTACTTCCCTACTACCTAAGCTAAAATGGCCTATATCTTCGGCCGTACTAGTGGGGACGTATAGATGTATCTACGTCCGCAATATACCTAGGACTTAGCAGACCCCTTCCTCTCTAGAGAAAAGATAATTAACTACCTGTCTTCTATTTATAAGGACCCCTTTAAGATATAAAACGCCCGCCTTAATTATAAAGCCCTTAATATAAAAACGATAAAAACCTTTTTAGTCTTCTAGACCTACTTTCTATACCTAGCCGGATAGGCTTAAATCCCCTAAGAAGATCTAATGCTAGACCTCTTTAATAAGCTTACCCTAGACCTACAGTACGCCGTACTACTGGTTTATACTACTATATAGACGCTAAAGGAACTTATGGACTAGTGTCTAGCTATTAACTAGGGCCTCTATTAAATTAAGGTATATACTAAGTAGTATAAGACTAGAAGCTCTGCCAACTAGAATATAAGTACTATAAGAATGGGCTATAGCGCCCTAGTAAGATCTATAACCCCTATAGCCCTAACTATACTACCTGCCGTTAACCTAGCGGCTAGCCATATAGCTAGCCCTACTATAGGTCCGGCGTATACTTAATCTATATATAGCAACCCCTATAGATAGGCCCTTAGTAATTAAGGAGCCTACTTCTTATACGGCTAGAAGGACTATTTTACTAAGAACTACCTAATAAAAGTAAAAATGGATAAGGTTTTGTTAATATAGGAGGACAGCGCAGAGTTAGAAAAAGAGGAACCCTAAAGTAAAACTCCTCTCTAGGGTTAAAAGGGATTAATATATTACATATTAATTTGGGTTAGCTAGTTAGTAAAAGAAGCTGCACTATCCCTTATACTTTATTCTATAATAAATATTAAGTTTTAACCTCTGCTTTAGCTAACTCTAGAGTAAATACCTTTACCTTAATAGATACTTAGTATACTATAAAGCTAGCTAACTTTTTAAATGCACCCCTTAAAGAACTGCCTAAACTAATTCCTATTTATAGGTATAATGGACAAATAGGGCCACCTATTATAACTATTATATAGATTTACCTTCGCGTAGATGGACAAAGGTAGTATAATATCCCCTTTCTTATTACGGACCTAGGAAGCTATAATATAATCTTAGGAAGGAAATAGCTAGCCTACTTAGGCCTATAGCTTAACGTTTAAAATAGATAGCTTATCTAGCCTAAAACTCTACCCCTAACGCCTTCCTTTATAAAAGAAATTAGCATTATAATAGAAAACCTTATACAGTTATAGATAGACGCCGTTTACTAGGCCGATGCTATATATAGGGACTAGGCATTTAATAAAGATATACAGCTTAATCTATAACAGATCCGTATACTATAACGTCCCTAAACTACCTATATTATACCACCCATACTAAAAATTAAAGAAATTAGTAATAAGCTAGCTTAGCTCCCTACGGGGAACCTAGGCCCTATATAGCTATAAATAATAGCAAGAAATATTAGATATTATACTAAACTAATAAACTAGAGGAATAATTTACGGAAGATGGAATAGGAGCTAAGAAAGATTATAAACTTTAAACTGCAAAATATGGCCTAATAAAAGTCTGTAAAGAAACCTATAGACCTCCCCCCAGTTAATATCTGCTATATTAGCGCCGTAGGATTCTACTAGAACTTAGTTTAACCTAATACCATTACCTTTACCACTAGCTTATATAAAATTAATTAAATAATTAAGAAAAAGAAAAGCAAGCTTAGCGGATAGGAAAGTAAGCTTATAGATAAGGAGCTAGTAGAACAGAAACTACCCTATTAACACTAGAAGTTTAAGAATATATTCTCTAAGGCAGTGTCTAATATACTCTCGCCTTACCAACCGTATAACTATAAGATTAAGATTAAGCCAGATAAGGAAAACATACTTAGCTATAGCCCCCTTTATTAATAGTCTACTACTAAGCTATAGGCTATAAAGTAGTACCTTATTAATAACCTAAATAAGGGCTTTATTAAGCCTAGTTAAGCCCCTTTTAACTTACCTATTCTTTTTACTAAAAAGCTAAATAGAGGACTTTATTTCTATATAGACTACCATAAACTTAATAATATAACCCGCAAGGACCGCTACCTACTGCCCTTACTAAATAAGACTTTAACCTAAATAAGTAGAGCTAAGATCTTTACTAAGCTTAGTATCTATTAGGCCTTTTACTAGATTAGGATAGACCCTAAATTGGAAGATCTTACTATATTTTAGACCTATTACGGAATATATCAATATAAAGTACTTCTTTTTAGACTAACTAATGGACTGGCTATATACTAGCAATATATAAACAATATACTCTTTAACTGCCTTAACTACTTCTATACGGCCTATCTAAATAACATTATAATCTACTTTAAGGATAAGTTAGAACACGAGAAGTATATCTATAAAGTCCTACAACGGCCTTATAAGGCTAGCCTCTAGGCCAATATTAGAAAATTAGAATTTAGTATTAAGTGTATAAAGTACCTAGGGTTTATTATTAGTATAGACGGAATTAAGGCAACCCTAGAAAAGACAGCTATAATTAACTAATAGGTACCCCTAAGGACCGTAAAGGGGGTATAGTTATTTCTAGGTTTCTATAACTTCTACTAACGATTTATTAAGAACTATAGTAGAATTGCCTAGCCCTTAAGCCTACTTACCTATAAGGACCGGCCCTTTTACTTTAACACTATATATAGGCAGGCCTTTAATAAGCTTAAGAAATAACTAGTCTCTGCTCCCTTACTTACCCACTTTAACCTAGAACGGCCCTTAATGCTAGAGACCAATACCTTAGATAGTATTATAGCTAATATTTACTCCTAAAAGCAAACGGACGGAAAATAGCACCTTATTGCTTACTACTTAAAGACTATAGTAGATACTAAGCTAAACTACTATATCCATAACAAAGAAATGCTAGCCATTATTTTTAGCCTTTAGCACTAGCGTATATAGCTAAAGGGAACCCCTAAACCTATTTAGGTGGTCTTAGATTATAAGGCCTTAGAATACTTTATAATAACTAAAGCCCTTATAGCCTAGTAGGTACGCTAGGCGGACATTTTATCCCAGTTTAACTTTCTAATTATATATAAGCCAGGCGTAACTAACTGTGTAGATACCCTTATAAGGTATAAATAAGACCTAGATAACTAGATAGCTGTAAATATTATATTATAGACCTAGACGCTGCTATAACTAGAGCACCTTAACCCTAGAATATAGGTAGGACAAAATATATACCCTATTAACACTATGGAACTTAACCTTATTAATAAGCCACTATAAGTAAATTATACGGCCTCTTTGTTATAGGAGTACTATAAAAAGGCAAAGGGCATTACTAGCCTATGGTCCCTTAAAAACGGACTACTAAAGTATAAGAAATAGCTAGTAATAGCTAAGGAATAGAACTTACGGACTTAGCTTATTGCTAAAGCATATACTTAGATCTCTACGGCCTACCTAGAAAAAATAAGGCCTATAAGATTATCAGCGACCGTTACTACTGGCCTAGAATAGTTATAGATATTAATTGCTACGTATAAAACTATAACAAATACTATAGGTCTATAATTCTATAAGATAAGACCCTAGGTGTTACGGACAGCTTAAGTACGATGTTATAACTACTTGGAGAAGAGTCGGCGGAGGCTAGTTAGTTGATATAGGCACGGTCTAGGATGGATCTGGTGGAACTATATAATGAGGAATAGTAGCCAAGGTTATATAATGTGATCTATATAATCTGTGTAATCTGTGTAATCTATATAGAGCGAATAGAGCACACGTACCTTACAAAGCGAAGGGATTTCTTAGGCATAAGGTTGTGTATTTAAAGGACTATAGTCCCTACCTAGATAGTTCTCTCTTTATAGTAAATCTTAGAATATAATTAAAGTTAATCTGTTAGGCAACCACTCTACCAGTTATTATTACGTTGTTAACTTATTGTTTATACCTACATACCTAGCCCATTAATAAGCCCACCGTAGTTCTTGCTACAAGGTTTTATTATATATTTACTACTAAGGTTATGGTATTAAAACACAAGAGAAGTTAAACAACATGCTACCTAAAGCACTAGTTATAACGCAGTTAACAACCGTAATGTTACGGACAGCTTAAGTACGATGTTATAACTACTTAGAGAAGAGTCGGAGGAAGCTAGTTAGTTAATATAGGCACAGTCCAGGATAGATCCGGTGGAACTATATGACAAGGAATAGTAGCCGAGGTCACGTAATGTGATCTATGTAATCTGTGTAATCTGTATAATCTATAACAGAGTAGACAGAGCACACGTACCTTATAGAGCAAAGGGATTTCTTAGGCGTATAGTTGTGTATTTAATAGACCACAGTCCCTACCTAGATAGTTCTCTCTTTATAGTAAATTTTAGAATATAATTGGAGTTAATCTATTAGGCAACTACTCCACTAGTTATTATTATATTGTTAAACTATTCTTACCTATATACCCAGCCTAATAATAGGACCCACTGTAGTTCCTACTATAAGGTTCTGTTATACATTCACTACTAAGGTTACGGTATTGAATAAGGTCGAATAATATGCCACCTAAAGCACTAGTTATAATAACGTTGACGGCAGCCACAACCTTAGGGTTAGGAGATACCAGTATAGCAGATATAGATTCTTAAGTAGTTACGCGAGGTTAGTTACAGGAAATAGTTAATCGCTTATAGAATAATAGCAGGCTACTTAAAGAACGCATTAATGGAATTAGAGCAGCAAAAGTTAAGTTACCTTTAATTAAACGGTTCTTAGGAGAGAAGTCAAAGCTCAAAGGGTTTCTTACGTAGATGCATTTTAAGGTTATATAGAAAGGAGCGAAGTTAGCAACACCTACGGACCAGGTAGCGTATATAGGACTATTCTTATTAAGAAGAGCTCTAGAGTGGTTTAAGCCTTACCTCACAGAGATATAAGCAAACGGTATAACGACTACTAACCTAGATATACGGTATGTGTTTGCAAGTTAGAACGGATTCGCAGAACAGTTAACGCAAATATTTAGAGACCCTAAAGCAACTATAACAGCGGAACGGAAACTTTAGAACTTAGTATAACGCACTTTAGCAATTAAGTATATAACGCAGTTTCAAATACTAGCTATATAGGTTAAGTGGAATGACAGGGCGCTTATAGCATAGTATAAATAGGGACTTAAGGCTAAAGTCCAGGACGCAATTATCCTAATAGAAGATGCGGATACTTTAAGAGAGTTAATAGACTAGTTAATAAAGATTAATAATAGAATCTATTAAAGGGAACAGGCTAAGAAGGGTTAGGATAGAGTTCTACAGTTATATAAGGCGCAGAGTACGCAATAATAGACATAGAGTTAAAAACTATGGAATGGCGTAGAGCTAATAGACCTAAGCGGTACTAAAGAAACCTAAAGATAGGAAAAGAAACTATAGAAACCTAGAGGTTAAGGATCTAGTAATTAAAGGACCTAGAAGCAGAGGCTAAACTAGGGATCTTAGTAGCAGAAGACGTTTAGGCGGACTCTATAACAAAAAAAATGGTTTAAAGATAGGGCTTACATAAATTGCGGAAAATAGGGTTATTTCGCTAGAGACTATAGAGGTGGTTAAAGTAACTATACGGTAAAGGGAACCCAACCAGTAGGAGACACGTATATATAGAGGGATAATGGTTCACTATAGGAACAAAAGAATGTTTAATTAATAGTTTTATATATTGTTACAACAATACATGCCAAATTTATAAAGACGCTAAGTATGGCGCAAGCTATTAGCTATAGGAGCTATTATTATCTAAGTTTAGAGGAACCAACGAACTAGCTTATAGATTAGACATTAAAGATAATAAGTTTAATATAGGCGAAGTATTTACCAATAATAAGGTAATAAAGGCAGCTTACTAGGAGTATATAAACCTTAGAGAAGTTAAAACAGAAGTAGAAACTAAGACTATTATAGAACAGGGTTTAGTAACGGGTATTATAACACCATTAGATACAATTTCCATCGCTTTATAAAATAAAAGAAGTAATATTTAAAAGAAACTAAGCAAGCAGATAACTACTAGTGCTAGCTTATTACTTAATAAAGGCAAAAGGCCACAGGTCCAAGATTCTCACAAAGAGATAAGAAAGGCTCTAAACTTGCTAGGTATAATAAGGACAGCTTAAGAACCCATAATAAACGAAAATCGTTGGGAAAGAGTAGCGACTTAGTTTAGTAATAAACAAATAAGTATAAGACGCAAGTTCAAGAACTAAGAGTTTGGGGAATAAATAAGAACGTTATTAGGTAACCAAGATTTCAAGAAATAAATAAGGGCCACAGCAGTTCTAGGTAAAAATAGTGTTTAGCCTAAAAATTAAAAAGTTAATACTATAATTAAGAAGCAAGACGACTTTAAGGATCCAGCTGCAAGACGCAGAAAATAAGAAACTATAGATAAGTTTAGGACAAGAATCATTATATAGCAAGAGCAAAAGCTAAACAAGAGGTTAGCTATGCTAGGTTATATAAGGGACAGAGCACCTATATAAAAAGTTACTAATAGGCCAAGTGCAGGGACACCTAGGGTAAAGTAGTTAGATAAACTAGAATAGGAAGAGGATCTAGGGATTCTAACTAGGTTTAAAGAAAGACATACTAAAGGATGTCATAATATAGCGATAATAAGGTACTTTCTTATAGACAAACCATATACACTAAGCCAACTATACGGAAAGTGGTATAGACAATGAAGTAATGATAAATAGGCAGATTTCTATATATAGCTAGACAAAAAAGTAGTCTAAGACTAACCTATTGTAGAGAAACGCATGAATTATATTAAAGAAGCGTTAGTTATAATATTAAGGAACCTAGAAAAAGGATCTAGGGACTAGAGAAGTAAGCAATAAATCTTAGTACCTACAGAAGAAAGACCAACAGTTAGATTAGCTAGATAGAGGTTTAAACTTAAAAGTAAAGACGAGCTAAGAGTAGACCTAAGTCACTTAGCGTATTATACACTATTATAGATAGCTTATATGGATAACACCTATAATATACATAGAGCACCAAAAGACAAGAACCAGAAGTACCTAGTAAGGATATATTAGGCACTAGACGAGAAGTAGTTTAGGGATGCTAAGTATATACATAGATGGCACCTAGTAGAAGTACAAAGTCAAGGGGACCTAATACTTTAACCAGGAAGATTCCTTACAGAAGAATGCCTAGAGGGATGACAGTGGTAGAAGTGCCCAGAGAATACTTGTCTATAGTATATAGAGGAAAAGAAATAAACTAAGTATTAGCTAAGGTTAGACTAAGTATAAGTAGGATCTAGCAGCTAACAGTTAGGAAAAGGGGAGGCGTATAGGACTAAAGGGAACTAGTATTAGAGCCTTAAACCCTTAAAGGAATACAAGGACAATACCTAAACTTATAAGTTAAGTAGTAAGATCAGCAGTTTAAAGCATTAATAAATAGTAGAGCAATAAGGAACTACGTATTACCAAAAGCAGTAAAAAGAATAGGGTTACTATATAGATAGAAGGAATACCTATATCTACTTACAACAATTTTAGGAGATTAGATAGCCTATAAAGGAGGCATTATTAATCTTAAAACAGGACCTATTCAGTTAACTATTAAAGGGAGACTAGTTAGAATGTCTTTTAATATCCTACTATTAGGACAGGACGAGGCGATATTAGGAATACCTTAGTTACAAGAGTACAATCTAAAGATTAATTGGGTTACAGGTTAGGTTAATATTAGGGATACTTAATAACGTAAGATACGACAGCAAACTAAGTTAGTATAGTACTAAGTCAGAGCAATATACAAAGAAACTAAGCGAGGCTTAAGTCATATACCAAAAAGATACCACAAGTATAGGAAAAAGTTATAGTTACTAGAAAGCGAATAGCTATTAAAACATATAGCATAGGACTATAAAATAGAATTAGAAGAGGGAATAAGTCTAAAGTTCTTTTTAATCTATAAGCTTACTAAAACCAAGTTAGTAGCACTTAAAGAGTTTATCCAGAAAAACTTATAAAAGGGATATATTAGACCGTTATAGTTATTAATAGGATATCCAGTGTTATTTATCCTAAAGAAAAACGGAAAACTTAGGATGTGTATAGACTATAGACAGTTAAACAGCATTACTAGAAAGGATAGGTATCCTTTACCCTTAATTAACAAAATCCAAGATAGGATAGGCAACGCGAAAATCTTTACAAAGATAGATTTAAGGTAGGTGTACCATTAGATTAGGATTAAGGAAGGTAATAAATAGAAGGCAGCCTTTAGGTCAAAGGAAGGACTATATAAGCCATTAGTTATATAATTTAGGCTTATAAATACGCTAGCAACGTTTCAGAAGCAAATTAATAGTATATTAGGAGAACACCTAGACAAGTTTATTATAGTATATCTTAACAATATTATTATCTACTTAGAGAACGAGGAAGAACATAGAAAACACATTAAGTGGGTATTAAAGAGACTATAGGAAGAAAAGATGCTAGTAGCAATTAAGAAATACAAGTTCTTTATAAGGAAAACTAATTTTGTAGGGTTTATTATTAAACTAGGGAAAATTAGTATGGACCTAAAGAAAGTCAAAGCTATAGTGAGTTGGCAAGAACTAGAGAACGTTATATAGTTAAGGTCGTTCTTAGGGTTTTATAACTACTACAGGAGGTTTATAGCATAGTAGTTAAAAAGTATTAAGCCATTTACAAGGTTAATAAAGAAGGAGGAACCGTAGGTTTAGGGTAATAAGTAGAAGAAGCTGTTCTAGAAACTTAAAGAGTTATTTACCTAAGAGCCAATCCTTAAGATCTATTAACCAAAGTTAGAAACGGTTGTTAAGACAGATGTATTAGACTTCGCACTAGGAGCATATTTGCTATAGAAGCACCAGGACGTATAGCATCCAGTAGCATACTATAGTTGGAAGATAACACCACCAGAGCTAAACTACGATATCTATAACAAGGAGTTGTTAGGTATAGTTATAGCACTTAAGGAATAGAAAGCGTTTTTACAAGGTATAGAGAAACTATTTATAGTTAAAACGGACTATAAGAATCTTATAGGATTCCTAATAACAAAGGAACTCAACTAAAGACAGGTTAGATGGGCGGAAATACTTATAAAATACTATTTTAAAATTTAGTATACCAAGGGTATAGATAATACACGAGCAGACACTTTAAGTAAAAAGGCTAAACTACAAAATAACAAAAAGCCGTTAGGAGCTTTATTGTAAAAGGATTAAGATAGATTAATTAGGTATAATTATCCAAGGATTATAGTAACTAAAGAAAGTCAGATTTATAAATTACTAGAGAGTAATTAGACATAAAAGATTTAAAAAATATAGGCAGAGGATCTAGACTTAGAGCAATATAAGAATAGAGAAGTAACGTATATACCTAAGTCTATTACAGAAGAATTTATTAAGGAATTCCATAAGGGAATAATATAAGGACATAACGGGTCTATAGGACTAGTGTTAAGACTTTAGGAGGAGTATATTATTTAAGAAATCTAGGAATTAGTAAGATAAGTTATAAAAGAGTATCTAAATTACTAAAGAAATAAACTAATAAGGTATAAGCCGTACAGAGAGCTATAACCTATTAAGACACCAGGAAGACTATGGGAGGTTATATTATAGGACTTTATTATTAAGTTACTAAGGTTAAAAGATCCTATTATAGGACAAGATTATAACATAATCTTAGTAATAGTGGATAAGCTAACAAAGTGGGGATACTTTATAGCATGCACTAAAGAGATATTAGTAAAGGACGTCGCTAGAATCTATATAAAGGAAGTGTTTATAAGACATAGAGTACTAAATAAAGTTATATTAAATAGAGATCCAAGATTTATAGCAGCGTTTTAGGAAGTATTTTTAGCAAAATAGGGAGTTTGTACAGCAACCTCTATAGCGTATTATCCGCAGATAGATGGATAAACAGAAAGACTAAACTAGACACTAGAATAGTATCTAAGGCATTATATTAATTACGCATAAAACAATTGGGTATCATTATTACCAGTTATATAGTTTATATATAATATAATACTATAAGAAGGAATAGGGATATTACTATTTAAGGCAAATTACGGGTATAAGCTAAGAACGTTGTTATCGCCATATTAAGTAAAGAAAATAAGTAGCACAGCTAAGTAAAGAATAGAGACGTTAATAAACCTTTATATAGACCTTACAGAAACAGCTAAATTAGTACAACAAAGAATAAAAAGGTACTATAATGCTAAGAGATCTAAGGGACCAGATCTAAAGGAGGGAGATAAAGTATAGCTACTATATAAAATTTTTAAGAGTTAACAACTAAGTAAGAAGTTAGACCACGTTAGACTAGGACCTTTTAAAGTTAAACAAAGAATTTTATTAGTTACATATAAGTTGAACCTACTAGCCAAAATAAAGATCTACCCTATATAATATGTCGCGATGCTAAAACCAGTACACGGAGATATTAAGCCACTAGTTTATGAGGCGGACATATATAGAGGGCAAAAAGAAGACAAATAGCAAGTTTTAAAAATTATTAGTTATAAGGACGTAGATAACAAAATATGGTATAAAGTAAAGTAGATAGGCTATAGTAAGACTACCTAGAAACCACTAAGCAACCTAGAGAACGCTATAGGAAAGGTATAGAAGTATTAAAAGAAAGCAGGTTAGATAGCATTAACAAGAAAGGATCGCCAAAAAATAAGTTACCTAAGGGGGACCTAAGAGAAGTAATTGCCGAGCTACTTAGAGTTATTTCCCTTATAGAAGGAAAGCCAGTCCTTTTATTACTTAGCTTAGACAGACCCTATTAAACTAGTTTCTACTCCTTAGAATAAACCTTCTTATATATATATTTAAGACGTTAAAGATAAGTATAAGCCAGACGTTAAGCTTTAAGGATATATACAAACTCTTTAGAGACACGTTAAACCTTAAGCAGCATAGAGGCTAGTTTACTATTAAGTTTCTTAGCGGCAAATTAAATACAAGACCCTATAATAAGTTACTTAGGGAACCTAAAGACTGTTAAGAGTTATAGGACACGCACACTTAGTGTTAGAAATAGAGCGAACGTTATAGGACAATTAAACGTTTACTTTAGTGCACTCTAAACAAGAGGGCGGTTGTTAAGATAAAGGGCTTGCTAGCATAATGTAAACCAACCCCTTTTTTACATAGCGAGAATACGGAGACGGCATTATCTCACCCAGAGACAAGATTGCAGCAACAGTGCAAAACCAGCAAGCTGTAGAAGAAGAAGAAGAGGCTTTAGGCATAATAAGTAAGAATATTAACCAGACTAATTAAACGGACATTACACCTCTAGTAAACGACTTGGAGATATTAAGAATCTTCAAGGACAAAGATAAAGAGAAGGGAGATAGTGTTATAGACAGCTTAAGTACAATATTACGACTACTTAGAGAAGAGTTGGAGGAAGCTAGTTAGTTAATATAAGCACGGTCTAAAATAAATCTAGTAGAACTATATAACAAGGAATAGTAGCCGAGGTCACGTAATGTAATCTATATAATCTATATAATCTATATAATCTATATAATCTATAACAGAGTAGACAGAGCACACGTACCTTATAGAGCGAAGGGATTTCTTAGGCGTATAGTTATGTATTTAATAGACCACAGTCCCTACCCAGATAGTTCTCTCTTTGTAGTAAATCTTAGAATACAATTAGAGTTAATCTATTAGGCAACGACTCCACTAGTTATTATTACGTTGTTAAACTGTTCTTACCTACATACCCAGCCTAATAATAGGACCCACCGTAGTTCCTGCTACAAGGTTCTATTACACATAACTACCTTAGGATTAGGAGACACTAGTATAGCAGATATGGACTTATAAGTAGTTATAAGAGGTCAGTTACAGGAAATGGTTAATCGCTTATTAGATAATAATAGGATACTTAAAGAACGTATTAATGGAATTGGAGTAGTAAAGGTTAAGTTACCGTTAATTGAACAATTCTTAGGAGAAAGGTTAAAACTTAAGGGGTTCCTTATGTAAATACACTTTAAGATAATATAGGAAGGAGCGAAACTAGTAACACCTATAAATTAAGTAGTATATATAGGATTGTTCTTAATAGGAAGAGCACTGGAGTAGTTTAAACCTTACCTTACTAAGATATAAGTAAGCGGTATAACAACTACTAACCAAGATGTACGGTTTATGTTTACTAGTTGGAACGGGTTTATAAAAAGACTAACGCAGATATTTAGAGACCTGGAAGCATTAACTATAGCAGAACAAAAGCTTTAAAACTTGGTATAATGTTCTTTAGCAATAGAGTATACGACACAGTTTTAGACACTTATAATGTAGGTTAAGTAGAATAACAAGGCGCTTATGGCACAGTATAAATAAGGACTTAAGGCTAAAGTCTAGGACGTAATTATCCTAATAAAAGATGCGGAAAGTTTAAGAGACTTAATAGATTAATTAATAAAGATTAATAATAGGATCTATTAAAGGGAACAAGCCAAGAAAGGGTAAGATAGAGTTTTATAGTTATATAAGGCGTAGAGTACGCATTAATAGACATAGAGTTAAAAACTATAGAATGGCGCAAAGCTAATGGACCTAAGCAGTACTAAAGAATCTAGAAGATGGATAAAGAAACTATAGAAACCTAGAGGTTAAGGATTAAGTAATTACAGGACTAAGAAGTAGAGGCTAAACCAGGGATCTTAGTAGTAGAAGACGTTTAGGCGGACTCCATAATAAGAAAAATGGTTTAAAGATAGAGCTTATATAAATTGCGGAAAACAAGGTCATTTTGCTAGAGATTGTAGAGGTGGTTAGAGTAACCACATAGTAAAAGGCACTAGGTTATTAGAGTACGATAATATAGATATAGGAGTATTGCGTAGGACTAAGGAGTGTTTAATTAAACACTTCGCGTTTTATTATAATAACATATACCAAATTTATAAGGACGCTAAGTATGGCGTAAGCTATTAGCCGTAAGAGCTAGAGTTAAGAGGACTTAAAGAAACTAGAGAGTTAGATAAAGAACAGGATTAACTCTATAAGCTAGATTAAGATATTACAGCAATGTGTGGATATAGATTAGTAACAATAATAATAGAGTTAGAGTACTTATTAATTAACAGTAATAAGGAAGAAAAAGAGGCTAACTGGGAGCACTTAAACCTTAATAATGTAATAGAAGTAGAGACTAAAACCACTATAGAACGCGGATTAGTAACGGGTATTATAACACCATTAGATATAGCATCTATCACTTTATAAGATGGAAGGAGTAATATTTAAAGATGATTAAGTAAGCAGACAACTACTAGTGCTAACTTACTACTTATAAAAGGCAAAAGGCCATAGGTCCAAGATTCTTAAGAAGAGATAAGAAAGGCTCCAGACTTATAAGACGCGATAAGAACAGCTCAAGAACCTATAACAGACGAAAACTAATAGGGAAGAGCAGCAGCTTAGTTTAAAGCATATTATATAAGTACAGGACGCAAGTTTAAGAACTATAAGTTTGGGGAACAAATAAGAACGTTAGTAGGAAACCAAGATTTTAAGAAATAAATAAGGACTATAGCAGTTTTAGGTAAACATAGTGTTCAGCCTAAAGATTGAAGAATTAATATAGAGATTAAGAAGTAAGATGACTTTAAGGATCTAGCTGCAAGACGTAGAAAACAAGAAACTATAGATAAGTTTAGGCAAAGAATTATTATATAGCAAGAACAAAAGCTAGACAGAAGGTCTACAGTAGGTTATATAAGGGACAGAGCACCCGTATAAAGAATCACTAATAGGCCAAGCGTAGGGATGTTAAGAGTAAAGTAGTTAGAGGAACTAGAACAAGAAGAAGATCTAAATATCCTAGTTAGGTTTGAAGAAAGATATACTAAAGGATGTTATAATATGGCAATGATAAGGTACTTTCTTATAGATAGACTATATACACTAAACCAGTTGTATAGAAAGTGGTATAGGTAACGATATAATAATAAATGGGAAGACTTTTATATATAGCTAAATAAAAAAGTTGTCTAAGACCAACCTATTACAGAAAAACGTATAAATAACATTAAAGGAGCGTTAATTATAATGTTAAGAAACCTAGAAGAGAGATCTAGGGACTAGAGAGAAGAATAATAAATCTTAATACCTGCAGTAGAAATACCAGTGGTTAGGTTAACCAGGTATTGGTTTAAACTTAAGGATAAAAACGAGCTAAGAGTTAACCTAAGTCACCCAGTGTATTATACGTTATTGTGGATAGCTTGTATGGATAATATATGCAATATATATAGGGCAATAAAAGATAAAAACTAGAAATACCTAGTAGGGATATATTGGGCACTAGAAGAGAAACGGTTTAGAGACGCTAAGTATATACATAAATGGTACCTAGTAGAAGTATAAAGTTAAGGGGACCTAATACTTTAACCTAAAAGATTCCTTATAGAAGAATACCTAGATGGATAATAGTGGTGGGACTGTCTAGAGAATATTTGTCTATAGCATGTAGAGGAAAAGAAATAAACTAAGTATTGGCTAAGAGTAAATTAAGTACTAATAGGATCTAGTAGCTAATAGTTAGAAAAAGGGGAGGCCTATAGGACTAGAGGGAACTAGTAGTAGAGCCTTAGACCCTTAAAGAAATTTAAGGATAACACCTAAACTTATAAGTTAAGTGGCAAGATTAATAGTTTAAAGCACTAATAGATAGTGGAGTAATAAGAAACTACGTATTACTAGCAGTAGTAGAAAGGATATGGTTACTATATAGACAGAAGGAATACTTGTATCTACTTATAATAATTTTAAGAGATTAGATAGCCTATAAAGGAGGTATTATTAATCTTAAAATAGAACCTATTTAGTTAACTATTAAAGGGAGATAGGTTAAGATGTCTTTTAATATCCTACTATTAGGAAAGAATAAGGTAATACTAGGAATATAATTTAAAGATTAATTAGGTTATAGGATAGGTTAATATTACATCGGCAAAATATGGTACCCTTTCAATAGCCTCAATGGTTGGTGGTTGACGCAATTGGCGCGCAGTTGAGGTCATTTGGCAACTCGACCGACTAGCCTATGTCGTGTTTTTTTGACACGCAGCCTGCGCGCAGCCTGCCAGTAATCTGCGCATTT
>Ga0307507_10004862_pt1 | contig 23035 bp, 17 predicted proteins | sample 7_EM_MG_FD_207223 | JGI IMG/M metagenome (GOLD analysis project Ga0307507, IMG submission 207223) | Populus trichocarpa ectomycorrhiza microbial communities from riparian zone in the Pacific Northwest, United States - 7_EM | ecosystem: Host-associated > Plants > Roots > Unclassified | place...
GTGCCCTAACGGGGTCACATGCGTGAAACCCATGACTCGTAACTATGAGTCATGTGCGAAATACAAAAACCACATGACCACAATCGTGCGTCATGTCAAATATCAACCAATAACAAGAAACCAATGACACTCTATTGCGTTGTCATGTGAAAGCCTATGAGTCAACTGATCTCATAGTGTGAAAGATAACAAACCGATGACTAATAACTATTAGTCATGTGAGATTCTGCCTTGCTTAGTCATCGTTTGTGACACATGGGGACCTTTGCGGAGCCGCACTTGAACCCTCCCATACCACCCTTTTGTTACATAATATTAAGCCAATTGGATAGCCAAGACAATTAATTAATAGGATTTTTATTATTTTTACAATCATCAGTAGTAACCAATAACTCTCTCTTGCACTAACCTTTAGTAACAGCTTTTCTAGCTGTCCAGTTTCTATCGCGTGTTCATCCTACCAACACTTGCACTCCAGCTCTTACAGAAGCCCAGAGAGAGCGGACAGCATAGAGAGGGCAGAAGCCCTAAAAGCAGAGGCTCACAGCAAGTGGAAGCCCACAGAGCCTGGAGGACTAGAGAGAGCGAAAGCAGTAGCGGAGCAGAAGACCAGAGAAAGCAGAAGCCCAGAGAGAGTAGCCAAAGTAGAAAGACTTGGAACGGAAGCCCAAAGAGCACGGCAAGTGTAGAGAATGCCAAAGCCCAGAGGGAACGGCGAGAGAATAGAAGGCAGAAGCCCAGAGAGCATAAACTTGTAATAATGGACTAGCATTTTTACTATTCATATGATTCAATAACATTCACTACAATTAAATCATGGTATAGAATAATATTACATATTTCACTATTGGCGGTTAATATCTATTTATCATATTAGAGAGTTTGCGCACGAGGACCTAGGTGGCGGTTAACAAAAAATAGACCTAGGTGCAAGAATGAGTTTGCGCAACAGGTACAGGTAGCTTGGCGGCCGGGTGACAGTTGAACAAGCCTCACATCCCCTCACCCTCAAATTCAGATTTTGTTAGTTGGGAATTAATTATACTGGCTAGCACAGAACAGGCGATAATCTGCAACTAAATACTACCTAGTATTATGACCATTAAAATCCTTGAATAGATTATAAAGAGAGAAGTGAGTATGCAAGGAAGGAGGCACAATGGATCACCAAGTGTTTTCCAGCACTGGTGCAGCGCCTGGCCTCCATAACCGAGAATCCTAGTCTGGGGAAGCAATATATTTGAGGATGACATGACAATAATAACCAATAGTGAAGAAAATATCTCCCTGGGATCTATCACAGCACTGGAAAATATTTAAGTGGAAATTGCACTGTGTTGTTGCTGATTTATTGTTTGGCGGCAATTGAATTTCTCAAATATTCTGCAATCCAAACAGGGCGTTACACTTCTTCTAGGTCTCGCCATCCACCTAGGTGTCTAAGACTTTTAGGTTAACTGGAAATAACCTATTTTTCTACCACCTAGGTCTCCTTGCGCAAACTCTCTATTGCATAATATTATTATGTTAAGTTATTACCGGCTTATCTAATTAGCTAAGATTATATAACAAAAGGGTGGTACGGGAGGGAAAAAACATAAAAGTGGGTGGTATCGGAGACCTTTACCGTTACTTTTTTTTTTGGTAGGAAGGAAACCATACGAAATCGGAATCCGTATCTATCGCATACCCCTCTAACCCTCTATCTCAATCCTTCTCCTGTAGTCGAGTTAGGGTTTATGAGCTCCTATAGTATTTAAAATCTGGAGTTTAGCGTTGGTGGAGTGCTATTTCTACTGTAATATTGAGATAAGCTCGCACGGCTTGGGGTTTCCACCATAGTTATTTTATTTATTTTTTGGCTGTTTATTTGTTTTTTCTACGATTTATTATTTCCCGATTTCTCCCCTCTCCCGTGTATGCACGATAATTATTTAAATATAAAGGAGAAAATATACAGTGCCAGTCTTTCCAACACCCGCGAAAAACAGCATAAAAAGCGGGTTGTTAACTAAGTAAGGTGATCGGTTTCTACTCTGGATACGGCTTAACGAGGATATGCTTGTCTAGACCGTCCCCTAGGCGTGAGCTTCAAAATGAGATTGGAGGGCCCTCAACACTGCTGGTCTTGCGCATCAAAGAGAACTAATATGGTAAGGGGTCTTTTGACCGTGAAATCGACTCCAATTTTATAAGTATCCTATAAACTCCAAATACTTGCCGTGCAACCGAACCTTCCGCGTCGTCTTCGATACCGAATACCAGTATAACGCTCGGTTTCGGAAAGCAGTATCATACTCAACCTACGCTGGTGTGCTTTCTCCAACCCGCCCACACTCAACTTCGTCTCCTCGATACGCTGCGAAGGTTGCTTTTATGAATAGGACTCACAAACTATTGTCGTAGTCCCAGCCTCATTTGGTCACAAGTACTGTACATGACTCAAATGCCCGATATCCTTATCTACCCATAGTAACTACTATAAGGATATAACGAGGTCCTCAAGCATATCGGGTATTCTACCTTAATTTAGCAAGACCGACTGAAAGGACTCCCATGCTGCGTAATATTGGTTTGGGAGTGGGCCGGGGTATTCTATCATCCCCGAGTCTCCTCTTGCCTACTACAATGTCTTTCTTCTAATGGCATTTTGTCCATGCTCAGGGTCACCTATCCATATGATCCCACGAGCCGAACAGGAAAATCCTGCTTGCTCCGGGGCAGTAGTGCAATACTGTACGTTGTTGTATCGTAGTTACATGAAAACTACAGTAAATTACAGCCTTGAGCTACGATACCGGAAAAGGTGTCCAACTATAAAATTTAATGCCGGGTGGAATGTATATTACTATGATACAACTACAAGAGTTCGTGCTATCTAGAGTGCTGATAAATGAAGTCTCACAAGAACAAGATTTTAAATCGCCGACTTGCAGAGAGTGACAGATGGTTGGACAAAAGGCTTAAATATGAGGCTTTGGCAGCACATAAAGAGCGAATGTGTGTAGGAGGGCGCTACTAAGGAGCTAGGTTACATCTAGGAGGTTTTCTTAGCGATGCCGGGGGCTAATTGTGTTTTAATAGATAGGGTCAGGCTCTCTTAGCCTCTCTAGGTCACGCGCAACCCCCGTGCTTACATCTTGATCCAGATTAAAGGGTTTTTTTTAATATTGATCCGGTTAATAGCCTCTAGTAGGTCCGTGGTAAGTTACTGAACTATCTCATATTAGATGGTATTGTATGCTAAGTAAAATTACCAATCGAACCTAGCCTTGGACGAGTGATTATCTGTGACACAATACAAAACAGCGGAGGAAATAGTGGTCATAATTAAGCCACACGCTTGGAGGTAGCAGCGGTCAATTGCAGCAGTTCTTATGAACAAGGCGAGGAGGGTTTCAGATCTTTTTTTGTACATACCGTACTGATTATGGTAGTTTTGTTTGTGTTCTAGATAGGATATATGAAGAGCATGCCGGGGATTTACTCTGCTACCTTGGTTAACCTAGCAAGAAACTTTAAATCTTAAACCACCCAAGACCCTGATAAGAGACTACCCCTCAGCATATTTAAGGATTCTTTAAGTTACTACATATGTTAGGGGCTGTTTGACACAGTAACGTTTGGGTGGTATGATTTGCCAAACACATCGGGTAAAAAGAAAGAGAAAATTAGTGGTCAGTGAGAGAAGTTAATTTCCAACAAAGTGAACATAATACAATGATAGTGAGTAAAACTTTTGTTGAGAATAGAATTTATTGACCTATAATACAAAAACCTTGTCCCCAAACTGTAGTTTCGAAGCTTCAGAACCACTGTTTGGAAACAAAACACAACCAAACATCCCCTCAGCTAGCCGTAGAAACGGAACTTGATTTCGGCGAACATCCCGATGGGGTAGGTTATCGGGGATAGCAACGTTGATGGATATCAAGGAGCATAGTGCCTATCTTCACGGAATCCGGCGCGTGATAGGCGGAAGAGCTTTTCGGTCTGTGCCGATATCATGAAGGACTCTCCTGTGCTGCTTTAGGTTGGGTGATCTGTGATGTACTCATATATACCAAGCTAGCCGATTCCACCGGAGGTGCGCTTAGGTATTCATCCAACGCGGGGTGAGATTTGTGCTGTGCCAGCGGATAGAACTTAGGGAGGTGTGGCATTTTCTCCCGATACAGCAGGCACAAAGAGGATGTTGCGGAAGTAAATTCAGGGGAGGTTGTTTTGGCCGCGCTGCAGCACCCAAGAGGTCCCACAAAGCACTCCACCTTTCTCTAGTCCCTAGGAATTATAGCAGGCATGTACCCCGTCGCCCACTGTCCGCAATATCCTAAGTAGCGCAAAACAGAAAATGTCTCGACTTTTCAGCAATAATATCAACCCTTTGAACACGGCCATTAACGTGTGGAGAAACTGTGCTATTGCGGATGGCCGGTTTCGAGTCTTGACCTAATAATCGCCCATAGAGCCTAGGCTACACCATAAGGGCATTCAAGGTCGCCGAGTTGAAAATGTAGGGGGATGACTCTTGCAGACCAAGGAGTTCAGAAGCTAATGCGGCAGCAGTGGGAGAGATGAATCCAATGAGGAGTTTTATTTTGCCATGGAGATCCGGGAGTCGGGAATAAGGAAGAGCCTCCAGGATGGAAGGAAAGCAGCAAGTCCTAGCAAACCGTGAGATTAGCTCATTGGCGATAGATAGCATATGCGATTGGGCTAGAGGACGAAATGTCGCTCTTGCGTACTTTACTTTTCGGCGCCAAAGAGAGGTATTCATGGGTGAGTATACGGGGGCCCTACTCAAGCAGCCTATTGACGGGCCAGATGGGGAACCGGGGAAAATAGCACAGACCAATTCAGGACCGGAGGGTCATTGGCAGACGAGGGCTTCCACTTTCCGATATTGCAAAAACACTGCAGACTACCTCTTCCGAAAAGCCTGCATTCCTATGTATCGACACTCCGCTAGTAGATAAACTAGTAGAAAAATGTGTGACAGAGCATCAAGTTATTGAAATTATTGGATGCTGCTCGACCTACTCAACCTATCGGGCATGCATACAACCCCATGGATACGCACACACCCGACCCGTTAACGTTCGGACAAAGAAGTTCACGGCATATGTGCTACGGACAGATACGCCCCCCGGGAGCAAGTCCCTTGATACCACTCGGCCTGTTGAGCAGAGGCGTAGCCTATGCTCTTATCGTTCGACAAACCACCGGACATGCACTTTGGATCGGTGAAGGAAAAGTCGGATGCGAGTAGGCTATGGAGTTTGAAGAGTTTTCTTTGTCACATTTGTTCTTTCCTTTGTTAACATGATTGTTCTATGCATGGAAGGCAAGGAAGCATGCGTGGAAGAAGGGACATGCATGGAAGAGAATAGATCGCTGTCGCGATCAATGGAAGGATGGGAAATGGAGCCTAGAAGGCTTCATTGTTTTCTACATATACTCCTGTCTTTACCGTCAGTTAGATAGCGGCGTGGGATATCATTGTGGAGGTGGCCAGTTGAGTTGTAGTGGCGTGGGGCATCTTTGGGGAGGAGGCGAGTTGAGAGTCGCAATCAATAACAAGTTTTCCTATCTTTTAGTTGGGCGTTGGTGATCGAACTCTTCACTGTAGCTTTGATCTTGGTGGTTTGTTTATGAGCCAGTTGCTCCGCCATTGCACCAGTATTGCGCATTTTATATCGTCGGACCCATGGTTTATTATTTTCTTTACAAGTTAAGTTTCTTAACTCTCTAAACCAAATCCTCCGATAATATCTAGGCGCTCGACTATTGGCACCTGCGGGGGGAAATTCGGAATGAAAGCGGGAAGCGTCTTTCTGGAAGAATGATGACTATACGCATCACCCCTGAGAGAGGTGATATCATAAGATATATCTACTGTATACTAGGCTGGATAAAGATTGAACCCCAGAGGAAGCAGACATCTTGAAGAAAATTCCCGAAGATATTTCGGAACTGCTGGTGTGCGCAGAAGCAAAGGCGCTCCGGAAGCGATCCATCCACTGAACGATATATAAGCCCAGATTCCCGCTCATCTCGCTATGCATTAATCTGATCCTGCAGGAACCACCATCTAGTACAGGCGGCAAATGCCCAGCGCAATAACTGATGACTTGTAGTTAGGGGATGCTGTTGTGCAGTGCTAGGCAGGATAGAGCGAGGCTTGACATGTGGATCTCTCACTCGGAGTGGCCCTTCAAGTCCGAATAACTACGTCACGCCCTAGCAGTCGAGATAGGGTCACCGAACCTCAATTGCTACAATGTTTCTTAAACAAAGACACCACTAGCCTGCTGCCGAGGACCTGTTATCGACTAACCACAGTCTAGTTAATTCACGATCCTCTAGGAACGCCTCCGAGATTATCCCGAGCTTCTTGGTGCAGCTCACCTGGCAATGGTAGAAACTCGCTGAAGCTGATAGAATTCGCGGCAGGCTGAAGCTCTTTCGACTGAAATCCTCTTGAAGTATAGAAATCATATTTTTACCGTATTGACTTCGATAAGCTTTCCTAGTTCAATGGTTTACACTGTGCATCCATCCCCGGGATTGATGAGACTGTATGGTAGCTCGTTTGGTAGAAGTGGAAGGTTGTCATATTATTAGCCAAAAAGAGTGCGTGGGTAATGCACCTCTCGAATGGGTTGCTAGGGTGGTGGAAATACTCGTGCGTACAGTACAGTATCATACAACCGGTACTGTACACGGAGGGGGCGACTTCACCTCCGACAAGCCCCATGAGAGCGGCTAAACACCACTCAGGTCGGCTGCTGAAAATGTGTGTCGGGGAGTGATAGCTCTACTACAGCCTGCTATTGAGATAAGCCGGTGTGTCTTGAAATTTCAATCATATTGACGTTGGGTGTTTTTTTGTTTTTTTTTCTACTGAAGAATTCGTCCCTCCTCTCCCCTCCTGATATAGACGTGACAGTTACCGGCACAAGTACTCATAGAAAGGACAAAATACTCGCGCCGAGAATAAGTCCTCAGACAACGGGCGCAACCACAATTCCCCGCAAAATTCAACCCTCACGATAACTAAAAACGTACATAACTACAATCACAACCACGACTACAAAAATAATTAATTAAAGATTGGTGTCCCTTCCTCTCTTTAAAAGCATGAGATCTGGTAATCAGATCTTTAATTTTGCCTCCTATACGGGGGTGAGTGGTTGTATTATAGCAATTGTCGTAGTTATTATTATTATCACGTGGTTCAATTTCGTAGGGTATTGCGGTTGCGCCCGTTTTCTAAGGACTTATTCTCGGCGAGAATAGCGTCTAGGTAAGTAGTTCTAACACCTAGGCACGATACCGGTATTCCTTCTGCTACGCGGTTAACCCACTTTTCCTTCACCAGTGCTCATCCCAAGCTTTTTGGCACGGCTCACTCGACGATTGCAGAACCTTCTTTAGCTATCTGTACCTGCAGGTTAACTAGTCCCTCTACTGATCTCTAACGCACACCCTATCTCGATCTCCAACGCGCCCTCGCTCTTGATTTCCGACCACTCTTTCTCGATTAATCTTGGGGAACCCACACAAAAGAGATATTTCTGATCTCGTGGAATTGCTTGCGCAGAAGTTGTTTTACGACTGCAAGAACCAAGTATCCACTGAAATTCTCTCGAGCGCACAGAAACCGAGTGCTTACCGTATTCATTTCGATAAACTAGTCTACACCGTGCGTCCATCCTTGGGACCGACCAAATCGTAGCGTGTTCAGTAGAGGTGAAAGGCTCTGATATCGGCGAGAGGGACAGCATGGGTAATACACCTCTCGCGTGGGCTGCTAGCAATGGGCACGAGGCGATCGTGAAAATACTACTCGGCCGGGACGACATCGCCCCCGACAAGCTAGGCGAGGACGGCCAAACACCACTGTTGCTGGCTGCCGAGAATGGGCACGAGGGAGTGGCGAAAATACTACTTGAACGCGGCGACGTCGATCCCAACAAACCAGATAATTGTGGCCGAACACCACTCTGGTGGGCAGCCCACAATGAGCTCGAGGAAGTGGTGAAAATACTACTTGAACGTGACGACGCCGACTCCAATAAACTAGATCACGACGGCCAAACACCACTCTGGCCAGCTGCTTGGAATGGCCACGAGGGAGTGGTGAAAATACTACTTGGACGGAGCGACCTCAACCCCAATGAACCAAATAAGCACGGCCAAACGCCGCTCTGGTGGGCTGCTTTGGGTGGCCACGGGGGAGTGATGAAATTATTACTCGGACGGGACGACGTCAACCCCGACGAGCCAGATAAATACGGCCGAACACCACTCTGGTGGGCTGCCTACGGTGGGCGCGAGGAAGTGGTGAAAATACTACTAGAACGAGACGACGTCAACCCCAACGAGCCGGATAGGTACGGCCAAACACCACTCCAGCAGGCTATTGAAAATGGCCACGCAGGAGTGATAGCTCTACTACAGCATCCAACATCTACCACCCACAGCATGGCCTAAGCCCGAGGAGGCATCGCCCTGTTTACCGCCTTCGAGCACCTTACCGGTAACCTATGTACAGTCCCTAGGCAAAAGTGTTCGTGATATTGTGAGACATCTGACTAAGCAAAATCACGAACACTTTTGCCTAGGGACTGTACCTCTTTCGCAAGGACCTCGACAGCTCAATAGAACGTGTTTCTGGCCGCTAGCTCCCTCCTCTCACCCCTGCCCGGCCCTCTCCTGATCTTGAAATACTACCTCGTAATTGCTGTATTACCTTCCTTCCGTAGCAAGCCTCACACGGAAACCCGGCTTAAGTCTCTTTCTCCATTTTTGGTACTAGGAAATCATACGCAATAATTCACATATCTATCACATACCTGTCCCCTTTCCGGATTCTTCCCGCGGAGTCGGGTTGAGATTTGTGTTTTCCTATCTAAAATCTAGAGTTTAGCGTTGGGGGGTTATTTCTACTGTTTTGAGATAAGCTAACATGGCTTGAAAATTCCGTCATATTTATTTTATTTATTTTTTGGCTGTTCATTTATTTTTCCACTCGACTTATTATTTCCCCTTTTCTCCCCTCTGAAGTGTAGACGTGATAGTGTTTAGACGTAATTTACGGGCAAAAATGTATAGTGCAAGTATTTCTGACACCCGTGCAAAGCGACATAAAAGCTAGTTGTTTACCAAGTAGGGTATGATGGTGACTGGTTCCCACTATTGGCGTGGTCTAAGGAAGATATACTTATCTGGACTGTCCCCCAGGCGTGAGATTTAAAGTGAGGTTAGAAGGCTCTCGACACTATATAGTCTTGCCCATCAAGGAGAATTAATACAATAAAGGGCCTTTTGACTGTGAAATTTACTCCAATTCTACAAGACTGTATAAACTCAAAAAACTTGCCGTGCAGCCAAACTTTCTACTTCGTCCTAGATATAGATCACCAATATGACGCGCGACCCCGGAGAGCAGCATCATACTCAGTCTACGCCGGGGGCACTTTCTCCAATCTGCCCACACTCAACCTAGTCTCCTCAATAGGTTATAGAGGTTGCTTTGATACATAGGGCTAAACCATTCTCTTAGTCCCGGCCCCTTTTGGTCACAAGTACATGGCTCAAATGCCCGATATCCCTATCTACACATAGTAACTACTGTAGGCACATAACAAGCTTCTCTAGTATATCCGGTATTCCACCTTAATTTAGCGATAGCGACTGAAAGGGCTGGTGCAATATTGACTTGAGAGACGGTTGGATATTCTGTCATCCCCGAGTCTCCTCTTGCCTACCACAATATTTTTCTTATGGCATTCTGTCGATGCTAGGGCATTCCCCCCCATATGGTCTCCTGATGTAGGCAGGAAAATCTTGTCTTGCCCCGGGGCAGCAGTGCTTAAACGCTACGATCGTTACGGATTGTAACTTCCCCATACCGTACAATAAATTACAGTCGTAAGGCACAATATCAGAAATAGTATCTCTAACTATAAAATTTGATGCCGGGTGGTAGTGCATTTCACTGGAGCTACAGGAGTTTATATTACTTGGAGTACTAATAAATGAAGCCCCACAAGAACTGGATTTTAGATTGCCGACCCGCAGAGAGTGGAAGATGGTTAGGCAAAAGACTTAAATATGTGGCCCTGGTAGCACATAAGGGGGATAGGAGGGCGCTACTAAGGAGCTAGATTAGGTCTAAGTTCTTCGCGATACTGGGGGCTAATTGTGTATTAAATGGCTCTCTTTACCTCTAAGTCAGGCGCAACCCCCGCTCTTACATCTTGACTGAGATCAAAGGTGTTTTTTAATATTGGCCCGGTTAATAGCTTCTAGAACGAGTAAGTTCACGGTAAACTGCTGAACCGCATCATATTGAATGGTATTGTATGCTATGCAAAATCACCACTCGAACACTATCCCTAGACGAGTGATTCTCTGTGACAGTGTTGCAAACAAAGGGGGAAATAGTGACCATAACTACCGCAAGTTACCTGCTTGGAGAAAACAGCGGCCAATTGTAGCAGTTCGTAGGGGCAAACCGAAGCATACTGCAAGCTTTTTTTTCTTCCACATACTGTACAGTACTAATAATAGTAGTTTTGTTTGTATCATATTCTAGATTACGGTATGCGGAGAGCATTGCCGGTGATTTCTTCTGTTTCCTCGGTTAGCCCAGCGGTAAAATTTGATCCTTGAACCATCCAAGGCTCTAATAGGAGACTATTCGTTGGTATAGTCAAGGACTCTTGGGGTTACTAGTTAGGCTAGTAAGCCTTAGAAACGGAACTAGATTTTGACGAGCTATCCGGTCTGTGCCGACATCATAAAGGACTCTGCTGTGCTGCATTGGGGCTGGGCGATGTGACAGTTTTTCAACAAATTCATTCATAGGGCTTGATGTACTAACTTAGTATAATACTTATACACTCGAGTACAGTATATACTAAACTAGCCGATTCCACCAGAGGCGCTCTAGGGCGTTCATCCGTCGCGGGACGAGATTTGTGCTGTGCTACTGGCGTAGAGCTTAGCGATTGCGGAGGGTTATTTCTACTGTATTGAGATAAACTGGCGTGGCTTGAAATTTCCATCATATTTACTTCGTTTCATTTTAGTTCATTTATTTTTTTCTACAATTTATTATTTTCCCTTTTCTCCCTTCTAACATGTAGACACGATAGTTGTTTAGATATAGAGGAGAAAATATATAGTGCCAGTCTTTCCAACACCCGTGGAAAGCAGCATAAAATCTAGTTGTTAACTAAGTAAGGTGATCTGTTTTCACTCTGTATATGGTTTAACGAAGATGGGTTTTTCTAGGCCGTCCCCCAGGCGCGAGCTTCAAGGTGAGATCGGAGGGCCCCCAACGCTGCCAGTCTTGCGCATCAAAGAGAATTAATATAATAAGAAGTTTTTTGGCTGTGAAATCAACTCCAATTCTACAAGCGTCGTACAGTATCAACTCCAAAACTCGCCGTGCGGCCGAAACTTCCGCATCGTCTCAGATACCGAATACTAGTATAACGCTCGATTTTGGAGAGCAGTATCATACTCAGCCTAGGCCGGTATGCTTTCTCCAACCCGCCCACACCCAATTTTGCCTCCTTAATAAGCTGCGAAGTTTGTTGTTATGAATAGGCTTCATGAATCATGACTAGCTTATTGCCGCAGCCCCGGCCTCTTTTGGTCAGAAGTACATGGCTCAAATGCCCGATCTCCCTATCTATTATACACATAGTCACTTCTATAGGCGCATTACGAGTTTCGCCAGTATAACCTGTATTTTACCTTAATTTGGCAATAGCAACTGAAAGGGCAAATGCGCTGCGCAATATTGACCTAGGAGAGGGTTGGATATTCCATCATGCCCGATTCTCCTCTTGCATACTGCAATTTCTCTCTTCTCATGGCATTCTGTCCATGCTCGGATGCCACCCACCCACCCACATGGTCTCCCGAGCTAGGCAGGGAAACCCTGCTTGCTCCGGGGCAATAGTGTCTGAGCAATACCGTACGTTACGGCATTTTAACTATCATACCTGATACAGTGCCGTAAATTAAAGCCATAAGGCACGATACGGGAAAAGGTATCTCTAACTATAAAATTTGATACCGGGTAATAGTGGGCTTTATTGCAATTACAGGAGTTCATGTCGATAAATTAAGTCTGATAAGAACAAGATTTTAAATCGCCGACCTGCAGAGATTGGAAGATGGTTGGAAAAAAGACTTAACTATGAGGGTTTGGTAGCACACAAGGAGGAGGATTATGTGCAGGAGGGCACTACCGAGGAGCCAAGTTAGCTCCAGGAGGCTCCAATTCGTGATATCAGTGGCTAATTGTGTATTTAATAACTCAAGTTAAGCTCTCTTCGCTTCTGTGAGTCACCCGCAACACCCCGCTTACATCTTGATTGAGATCAAAGGAGTTTTTTTTTTTCATTTTTCATATTGGCCTGGCTAATAGGTTCTGGTAGGTGTTACTGAACTGTATCATATTGAATAATATTGTATGTTATGAAAAATTACCATTCGAACACTAAACTTAGACGAGTGATTATCTGTGACGGTGATACAAAACTGCGGAGGAAATAGTGGCCATAACTAAGTCACATGCTTGGAGATAATAGCAGTCAATTGCAGCGGTTCTTATGAACAAGTTGAGGAGGGGTTCGGGCTTTTTTGTACATGCTGTACTGATTATGGTAACTTTGTATTTTAGATCGAGTATAGTAGGGCATCGCTGGGAATTTACTCTGCCTCGGTTAGCCCAATGAGAAGCTTTAGATCCTAAATCATTCCAGACTATGATAGGAGACTATCCCTGAGCATATTTAAGGACTCTTTGAGCTACTGCATATGTCAGAGGCTGTTTAACACAGTGACCTTTGAGTGGTAAGTTTAGAAAGTGCCGGCAAAAGGAAAGAGAAATTTGGTGGTCAGTGGGAGAAGTTAATTTTCAACAGAGTGAACATAATACAGTGATAGTGAGTAAAGCTTTTGTTGAGAATAGAATTTATTAACTTAATATTAACCTATAATATAAAGACGTTGTTCCCAAACCGCAATTTCGAGAAAAATCGGAAACCACTGTTCGGAAACACAACCAGCTAAACACACGGTCCCATTTAAACATCGCCATGCAAAACAGCCCCTTAGCTAGCCGCAGAAACGGAACTTGGTTTGGCGACATCTCAATGGGGTAGGTTGTGGGGGAGACAGCAAACGTTGATGCATATCAAAAAAGCATGGTGCCTATCCTCACAGAATCTAGTACATGGTAGGAGGAAGAGCTTTTCGCCCTGTGTCAATATCATGAAGGACGCTGCTGCGCTGCTTTGGGTTGGGTAATGTGTGATGTACTAATATATATGCCGAGCTAGCTGATTCTACCGGAGGTGCTCTTAGGTATTCATCCAACGCGGGGCGAGATTTGTGCTGTACCACCGGATAGGGCTCAGAGAGGTGTGGCATTTTCTCGTGATACAGCAGGCACAAAGATGTTGGGGGAGCAAATTCAGGGGAGATTGCTTTGGCCGTGCTGGGGCACCCATGAGGCCACACACAGCGCTCCACCTTTATCTAGTCCCTAGGAATTTTAATAGGCATGTACCCTGCCGCCTACTGTCCACAATATTCTAAGGAGCGCAAAGCAGAAAATGTCTCTACTTTTCAGCAATAATATCAACCCTTTGAACACGGCCATTGGCGGGTAGAGCAGCCGTGCTCTTGTGGATCGCCGGTCTCGAGTCTTGACCTAGTTATCGCCCGTACAGCCTAAGCTATGCCTAAGGACATTCAAGACCGCCCAGTCGAAAATGTAGGGGAATTGCTCTTACAGACCGAGGAGTCCAGAAGCTGGTGTGGCAGTAGTGGGAGAGGTGAATCCGATGAGGAATTTTGTTTTGCTATAGAGATCCGGGAGCCAGCAATAAGGACCAGCTTCCAGGAATGGAAGGAAGCAAGTCCTGGCAAATCGTGATATCAGCTCATTGGTGATAGACAGCTTGTGCGATTGGGCTAGAAGACAAAATGTCGCTTTTGTGTACTTTACTTTTCGCCGCCGAAGAGGGGCATTCATGGGTGAGTATGCGGGGTGCCCTACCCAGGCAGCCTGTGGGCGGGCTAGACGAGGAACCGGGGCAAATAGCACAGGCCAATTGGGGACCGGAAGGTCATCGATGGGCGGGAACTTCGACTTTCCGATTGTGAAGCTACTGCGACCACCTCTTCCGAAAAGCCTATATTCACATGCATCGACGCTCTGCTAGTAGATAAACCAGTAGATAAATGTGCAGCAGAACATCGAGTCAAGCTTCTCAATTCTCTAAACAAAATCCTCCGACAGTCTCCAGGCACTCGAATATTGGCCCCTACAGACCTGACATTCGGGATGAAAGAGGGAAGCATCTTTCTGGAAGAGTAACGACCATAGGCATCACCCCTAGGAGAGGCGATATCATCAGATATATCTATACCAAGCTAGATAGGATTGAACCCCGGAGGAGGCGGACATCCAGAAGAATATTCCCGAAGATATTTCGGAACTGCGGGTGTGCGCAGAAGCAAAGGCGCTCCGGAAGCTACCCCAAATTATCCATTGATCCACTGACCGATGTACACTCACACCCCGCTATCCCGGATCTCGATAATCCGAATACCTCGCTAATCCGTATGAATTTCTATGAATTCCAAATTCCCCTGCACTAAAACCTCACCTGTTGTCCCGGATACCCCGTTGTCCCGTACGAAATTCGTGAAATCTAGCCATCCGGGATAGCGGGGTGCGAGTGTACTTGTACACTCGAGCATATGCCAAACTAGCCGATTCTACCAGAGGCGCTCCAGGGCGTTCACCCGTCGCGGGGCAAGATTTGTGCTTGCCACAAGATAGAGCTCAGACAGGTTTGGCAGTTGCTAGCGATGCGACAAAGGGGTTGTTGTGTGACAAATTTGGGGGATATTAATCAGCCAGTGCTGTAGCATCCATGAGGTTCCACAAAAGACCCCACCCTCTTCAGCCCCAGGGGGTTCCGCCAGCCGACTGACTCCATCATCCATCATAAACAATATCTTCACTAACGAAAAACTGAAAATGTCTCTACCTTTCAGTAATAATATCAACTCTCTGAACACGGCCATTAACGTGTGCAACAACTATACCATTGCCGATGACCGGTCTCAAACCTTGACTTGGCTATCGCCATTAGAGCCCAGGTTACGGCACCAAGACATTCGAGACCGCCGAGTTGAAAATGTAGGGCAATGGCTCTTAGAAACAGAGGAGTTTAGAAGCTGGTGTGCCAGCAGTGGTGGAAGTGAATCAGAGGACGCAGTTTTGCTTTGCTATGGGGATCCAGGTGTGGGGAAGACTTATATCAGGTAGTGGGGACCAACCGCGAAGAATGGAAGGGGAAGGGCAAGTGCTGACAAGCCGTGATATTAGCTCATTGGTAATAGACAGCCTATGCGATCAGGCCAGAGGGCAAAATGCTGCCGTTGCGTGCTTTTACTTCGACTTCGCAACCCAGAAGGAGCAGTCATCGACGAGCATGTTGGGCGCCCTGCTCAAACAAACTGTGGGCGGGCTAGGAGAGGTACCGGAGGAAATAGCGCGAGCTTATGAAGACCAGAAAAAGGTCATTGGTGGACGGGGACCCGAAATTTCCGATATTGTGAAGATGCTGCAGACTACCTCTTCCGAGAAGCCTACATTCATATGTATCGATGCCCTAGATGAATGTCTAGCAGAACATCAGGTTAAGCTTCTCAATTCGCTAAACCAAATCCTTCAAAAGTCTCCCCGCACTCCAATATTCTTGACTGGAAGACCCCACATTCAAGATGAAATCAAGAAGCGTCTCTCTGGAAGAGTAGTGACTATACGCATCACTCCCAGGAGAGGTGATATCATCAGATATCTTCATAGTAGGTTAGATGAGGACACAACGCCAGATGCGATGGACAGTAGCCTGGAGGCAGACATCCTGAAGAAAATTCCCAAAGATATTTCGGAAATGTAGGTAGAACAACTCTCCAGAAGCTCCCTCGGGTTACCTGGTAACAGATATATATCTAGATTCCTACTAGTCTCACTGTATATCGATGCGATCCTACAAGAAACCACTATCTATCACAGGCGACGAAAGCTCAACGTAATGACCGATGGGTTAGGGTTGGGGGATGCTTATGGCGCAACGCTGAGTCGGATAAAGGGACAAGGTGGGAGGAAAGCGAGGCTTGGGATGTCGGCTTTAATGTGGATCTCTCACTCGGAGCGGCCCTTGAAGTCCGATGAACTGTGCCACGCCCTAGCAGTGGAGATAGGGTCACCGAATTTCAATACTGATAATGTCCCTTCAATAGGGACATTGCTAGCCTGTTGCCAAGGGCTTGTTGTCGTAGACAAAGAGACATCCACTATCCGGTTAATTCACTTTACCCTTCAAGAGCACCTCCGGGTTTATCCCAAGCTTTTTGGTACAGCTCACTCGGAAATGGCAGAAACTTGCTTAAGTTATCTGAATTCCGAGGAGGTCAAAGCACTCCCGACTCGCCCCTCTCCCGATCTCCGAGGCACACCGTTTCTCGAATATTGCTCTCAGTATTGGGGAACGCACGCCAGAAGGGAGCTCTCCGATTGCGCGAAACTACTTGCGCTAAAGTTATTTGACAACCCTAGTAACTATCTACCCACTGAAATCCTGTTGAAAGCACAAGGGTGGTATCTTTCCGACGTTAATTGCGATGCGCTTTCCTTGTTAAGTGGGCTACATTGTGCATCTATCTTTGGGATTGATGAGATTGTAGCTCGTTTGGTAGAGGTGGAAGGTTGTGATATCAACCAAGAAGACTGTGTGGGCAATACAGCTCTCATGTGGGCTGCGCAGAAAGGGCATGAGGGAGTCGCGAAGATACTACTCGGGCGGGATGACGTCGACCCCAATAAACCAGATGAGTACGGCCAAACACCACTCCGTTGTGCTGTTTTGTGCGGGCAAGGGGGAGTGGTGAAATTACTACTTGGCCGAAACGACGTCAACCCCGATGAGCTAGATAAATACGGCCAAACAGTTCTCGGGTCGGCTGCCGCATATGGGAGTGAGGGAATGGTGCAAATACTACTCGGGCGGGACGACGTCAACCCCAATAAACCAAATGAGTACGGCCAAACACCACTCTGGTGGGCTGTCTACCATGGATACGAGCGAGTGGTGAAATTACTACTTAGACGTGGCGATGTCAACCCCGACGAGCCAGATACATACGGCCGAACACCACTCTGGTGGGCTGCCTACAATGGGCGCGAGGAAGTGGTGAAAATACTGCTCGGACGAGACGATGTCAACCCCAACAAACAAGACGAGTACGGCCAAACACCGCTCCAGCAGGCCATTGAAAAGGGCCACGCGGGAGTGATAGCTCTACTACAGTCCCCAGCACCTGCCGCCCACAGCACGGCCTAAGCCCCAGGAAGCACCACCCTCCCTACCGCCTTCGAACACTTTGCCAGCAACCTATATACCTTTTTCGCAAGGACCGCGATAGCCTAGTAAATGTGTTTGCCGCTGCCGCCGCCGCCCCTCTCACCTCCGCTCAACCTTTTCCCGCATCTTGGGGCGCTGCCTTGTCGTAGTTGTCATCTTGCCTTCCTTCTAGGGTGGGCCTCCCATCGGGACACCGCTTAAATCGGGGGGTTTTTTTTTGGCAGAAGGGGATCACACGCAATCGGAATGCACATATCTATTCTATGCTCGTCTAATCCTCTATCCGGATTATTCTCATGGAGTCGAGTTGGGATTTATAAGCTCTTATTTAAAATGTAGATTTTAGCGTTGATGGTAGAGGGCTATTTCTACTATGTTGGGATAAGCCGGTATGGCTTGTAATTTCCATCATATTTACTTTGTTTATTCTGGTTGTTCATTTATTTTTTTTCAACAATTTATAGCCTCCCCTCTCAGGCGTGGACGTGACAGTTGTTTAGATATAAAGGAAAAAATATACAGCGCAAGAATTTCTGACATGCATGCAAACTAGCATAAAGGCTAGTTAACTTAGTATGGTGCCGGACAACCAAAATCTGCCCACAACGATCACAAAACAACAACAAATAAAATAATCAACAACACAACCACTTTAAATGATAGAGGAAATTTGTCTGGTAGATAGATGAATTAGCACCAGTTAAAAATATTTACCAGAGGAAATTGAGGAAAACCTAATGGTGAATGGAATCCTGACTTTTGAAGTTGAGTGATTTTGTATAGGGCTGCCGGAGTTGGCCAGGGAGAAGATCAGCCAAGATACCAAGGAATTTAGCGAATCTTGGCACGAGTGATATCCTATGAATGAAACTATACTACGGAGGTACAGCTCCTAAGTTTTGTATGTTCCACAGAGGGTAATGGCAGCAAACCTCGCTTGTGGAACATACAACACTTAGGCGCTGTACCTCCGTAAGTAGAATTAGTAGATTGTCGGAAGCAAGGAAGTGAGGGGAAAAGAGAAAAAAAAAAGGAAGCAAAAGCCAATAAACACACAGACAGGAGAGTTTAACAATCCCAACTATTGTGATCGCAAACAAGACAGCTATGGTAACAGAGAAGCGAAAACGGCAGTTAAATCTTGTTTTAGGTCGGGCAAGAGAGATTAAGAAGAAGAAAAACCAACCACAGGAGGTGAGTCGCTAGTCCGAAAATAAATTCTAATCACCTTAGATATCTTTAAAATGTTATCTACTCCCACAGCTGAGTTGAAGTTGGACGCATTCTATGAGAATTGCAACCTCAGGTGTCCAACTTCAACTCGGCCGCGGGAGTAGAAGTTTTTATGAAAGCTAACAAGACAAATACAGAGTGGAGGGAACGAAGATAACACTCACATCAGTTACAGTAGTGAGAGTGAGCCTGAAACCGACCCACCTAGTAGCGATGATAGCGATTCCGAGTTTGAGAAGGATGCGGAAGTCAAGAGTAGTGAAGCTATCACGGAAGAGGGATGGTGTGGGGAAAATGATGGAGACACTATACGGAGGAGTAGTGAGAATCAAAGCAGAGAGGAAGCGGGGGAAGAAGAGGAAGATGAAGAAAATATAGGGAGAGGCCGACTAGTAACTGACCTCAAATATCGTGAAGGGGCGAGTAGAAGTCTTAAGAATACCTGGGGAGTAGGATCTGCCCGAACAGATCGAAGAAAGCAACAAGAAGCTCGAATTCTGAAAGCAGAGACTTCAAACTTCTACGATATTTGAGCACTATGGGAGCGAGGAAAGATGCTCGGCGTTTGTAAAGATCCTAAAAATGCAAGAAAAAAGGAGGGGGAGGGCTTTTTTGAAGGTGAAAGCTGGATACCATTGTTAGAGGAGGTCCCACGCGGGTGTAGCCCTCCTACCAGGCGGCCAAATTCTGAGGAGAGAGAGGCTGCTCTTACGGATATGCTATATCTATTAAGTCATAAGAAGAAAATTAAAGAGAAGTATGGGGATGAGGGACTGACTGGTACATTTCGACAACGGCATGAGATGGTTTTGCAATTTCTACGAGCACAGAAGAGAAAGGAAAACTTTGGGCAGAGGCAGAGAAAGGTAGCATTAGGCATAGCAAATAGCCATGGGAGGGGTATGCACACTGCTCGTATGATAGTTCAGTGGGAGTTGCAATGGATAGAAGGAAGAGATATACCTCGTGGTCAACAGGGTGAAGGGGATGGTCGGATTGTAACATGGTTTGAAGATGAAGGGGTATTGTTGGCTGTAAGAGAATATATCATGCAAACTGGGGAACGTAAGTATTCTTATTAATTCTAATTCTAATTCCTAATTCTACAATTTCATACAAAAAGCAGATGAGTAGCTAAAATACAATTGATATATACAGGAGTTACTGCACGAGGTTTAGCAAAAGCCGTTGCCAAATTTCTTCAACCCAATACTGGACAGAATACTGCCCAGCAATCCAATCAATCACCCCTGCCTGAGACGCCCCTTATTCCTGAGAGTGGAGAGGTGGAAGGTCTGATATTGGAGACAATAGAGAGGGTTGGAATCCAGGAGAGAGTTGATGATTCACATCATCGAAAAAGAAAAGGAATAGGCGCTCGAACTGCACGAAGATGGCTAGCGCGCCTTGGATTTCATTGGACTGATGTCCGGAAGGGGGTATATATTGACGGTCATGAAAGACCGGATGTGGTTCAGGAGAGGGTACGCTTTTTGGAGGAGTTGGAGGGTCTAGGCCATATTTAGTTGAATTTGACGAATTTGGTGGGATCAAGCCTAAGGTCTATCCAAGAGGATGTGAGGTTAAAGGATTGCATCCTCCTGTAAACCTGGTAACCCATGATGAGAGTACTTTAAACAGCAATGAAGCAAGATCAAGAGTTTGGATTGCTCTAGGAAGTACCTATTTACGTCTCAAAGGTTGGGGAAGAGGGATTATGATCTCAGATTTTTTGCTCCCATGTGGCCGCCTCACAGCAGAAAGACTTGCGATTGAGTAGCGTCAGTCATTGAAGCTCCCCCTACACGCATCCAGAACCTTTGAGTTTGGCTCTCAAAATCATGCTGGTTATTGGTCTACAGATGATATTATTAGTCACACTCCTGACACTGCAGTCAAGATATTTGAAGCTGTCTATCCTGGCTATAAGGCTCGCTTCTTGTTCGACAATGCCTCAAGTCACAGCTCATTTGCGGAGGATGCACTACGAGTACAAAATATGAATCTATGCGGGGGTGGAGACCAGCCAGCAATGCAGAATGTGTTCTTTCTTAAAGATGGAATTCATATCATATAGGAAATGGTGGATGAGAATAGGGTACCAAAGGGGATTGAGGCTGTTTTACATGAGCGAGAGCTATGGACTATGGGCCTACGATTGGAGTGTCCTAAAATCCAATGTGAGGAGTGTCAGATGAGAAGAAAATAGAGGATTTGTGTCAAGGGAAGCTATTGCCTCCTTCATAAACTGCAAAGAGGAAGGAAAAAAAACTGTAGGGGAAATCACTTTTGCTCACCATACCAGCTATGTGATTTGGGTACGGCCCGGTGTACCCGGGCCTGTCTGTCACAAAGGGTGACTAAGCAAGGCAGACTTTCTAATGACTAATAGTTATTAGTCATAGGTTTGTTATTTTACACTATGAGATCGATTGACTCATAGGCTTTCACATGACGACGCAATAGTGTGTCATTGGTTTATTGTTATTGGTTGTTTAGTGGCATGACTCATGTTTGTGGTCATGTGGATTATGTAACTCACGCATGACACATAGTTATAAGTCATGGGTTTGGCACATGTGACCCTTTTGGGGCGTATGACTTGTTTTATGGGTTTTGATTGGTTGCGAGGGATGGCGCAACTGACTCTCATGAGTCAGCTGAGGGATTTCACACTATGACTCACTATGAGTCCTGAGCCACGTGATGCGAGACTAGGAGTCATGCAGAGTTAAGGTTGAGAGAAGAAACCCCTATATAAGGGCACCCTTGGGGCGAGGGATTTGGGCCACGAACTATCTCCTCTACACACCCGGCGATTGAAATCTCAATACCATGAGAATTCATTGTCACCACCCACCACCCCCGCACTCCCAGTGAGCTGCACCCCCCCCTCCTCCCGTCCCCCTTATCATGATCTTGGGCTTTGGCGTCCCTGTTTCTAGGGGTCTCAGGTTAACTACCCCTCCCTCTCTACTTGCGTCTTCGCTACCTCGCTTAGTGCTTGCACGGTCGGCAACACCCTTTCTCCCATGTTACAGACGGCTGGCACCATAGTTGTCAGTAGAAGAAAACTTTTCAATAGACCACGGTAGATTTCTTCATTCTCTTCTTCACCTTTATAGGCTGCCTAGTCAGACATGAACACGGTTACCAATAGTTTCTATAGTTATTGGCTGTACCCATCCTCCTCCCCTCTCCGGTCTCGTCCCGTTGCTTAGTTGTAGCTACCATCCGCTAACTTGGCTGGGACACTACTGCCCTTTCGCCTTCCCTGTGGCTTCTCCACGGTCGCAGCCCTCGGTTAGGCTCAGTTGTCCTATTGCACTATTTCAGTGGCGGATGTTAACGCCTTGGGTTCTTGAGTAATATTTGCACGGTCGTGTTGTTTTATCGTGGCCCCCGGGCCCCCATTGTTCTTCTTTCATTGTTGTTTGGGTTTCATTAGTGGTTATAACATTTATTTCATATGTTGGTGTCTACGGCAAGGGTTTTCGTGTTGATTGCTCCCCATATGTTATTTGTATTTTTCTTTTCGACCGCCTAGTTGGAGGGGGATTTCTTATTTGATGTGGCTGGAGTGCGGGTGCTCTCGGACTAGAGGGACTTGGGTTGATGGCTTTTTCCCTGATGATATTTGGTTTGTCACAGAGGTTTTTCTTTTCCATAGCAAGCGCTGCACGAACTCTTTGTCCCTAGTCAATGCATAAATCAAAGTACATGAAATAAATTAAAAAAACTAAAAAAAGGTGAGGGATTTGGGCACGAACTATCTTCTCTACACACCTGGCGATTGAAATCTCAACACCATGAGAATTCATTTTCTCCACCCACTACCCTTGCACTCCCAATAGGCTGCACCCTCACCTCCTCCCCTCTCTCTCATCATGATCTTGAGCTTTGGCGTCCTTGTTTCTAGAGGTTCCACGGTTAACTCCCTCTCCCTCTCCCCTCACGTTTTCGCTGTCTCACTTAGCCCTGCATGGTCAGCAACACCCTTTCCCCCATGTTACAGACAGCTGGGACTACAGTTCGCAGTAGGAGAAAACCTTTCAACAGGCCACGGTCGATTTCTCCAATCTCTTCTTCACCTTGTTGCAATCCTCTTCTGTCCCGGTGATACTTGCAGCAGGTAACCGATAGTTTCCTAACGATCACTGCCTTCTTGCCCGATAGCTGTTGCGATAGCTAAGTTCGTTGACTTCTATCTAGCAACGTCGATCGCTAGGCTCATATAAGACAGTCGTGTCTTGGTTCCCAGAAGCGTGGTAGATAAAGATCTTTGTATTGAAAGTATAGTATATGAAAGAACTTAGATGGTTGCGTGAAGA
>Ga0307507_10004863_pt1 | contig 23033 bp, 22 predicted proteins | sample 7_EM_MG_FD_207223 | JGI IMG/M metagenome (GOLD analysis project Ga0307507, IMG submission 207223) | Populus trichocarpa ectomycorrhiza microbial communities from riparian zone in the Pacific Northwest, United States - 7_EM | ecosystem: Host-associated > Plants > Roots > Unclassified | place...
GGGTTATGGCTGACCTATGGGTTATGGTATGCATTTCCCCGCCCACCAAGTTGGTGGACAGCCGGAGCTATGGGATATAAGAGGTTATGGGTTTTCTGGGTTATGGGTTATGACAGGTCCGACTGTAACGATAAGTAGTATCCAATGATTCCAATCCCTTTAAGCTACATGTCATGTATAGGCTAAGAAAAGAAAACGTCACATTTTTTGGCGGATGAGCGTGACAGATTGTGACTTCTGACTCTCAAAAAACAAAACATTGTCAATCCTTCGTTTTTTTTTTTTTGACGGAAAAAGCAGAAATAAGTTGGATTAGACCAGAAGGCCCTGTCTTCAGTTTTGTAACAAGAGGTTTTATGGAAGGGTTCGAGTGCCGACTCATGGAGGTATTGGTATACATTGGTCATGTACATATGACTATTTTTATTATTACGTCCTGTGCAACTCCATTATTTAAATAAAACCCGTACATATCCGAAATGATACCCGGGAATAAACTAGACTCATAACCCTTCCTTCCACGAGGTGTTGCTCATAGTCGCGAGTTGATCAACGACTATAAACCCCATGCGCATAGCGCGATGACGGTGAAAAATGAACGCCACAGGCCGCCATTACGATGTAGATCCGGCGCAGATGATGATGCTGTTGGGCTGGCTGACGACTGAGATGTGGTTGTATTCAATTGGTATGCGCCACCAGTTAGAGTTGCCTCCCCTGGAGCACTGGCGTTAAGAGAAGGTATTGCAACAAGCCGAATTGACACACGAATTGAGTCGAGCAGGGTATTGTTGTAGTCACCACCAGCCTCCCACATCGAGAATCCCCTCAAACCTTTTGAACGGATAAAATCACCTTTCGCCGCAAAAGATCGTGCGTTATCGAAAGACACATAAACTTCGGAGGTGGAGTTATACACGTATGGCTAGAACAACGTGTTAGCCTTTTTTACACTGAGTGTAACGAAAGATCCTAACTGTTTGACTGCAATTATCGTATCGATATGCGATCCCAGTTTTGGTCGTTCCGTCTGTGTTTAAAAAACCTTCCTCCATTAAGCCCCAGTAAGTGTATACCCCGCCAGGTCCTTCATTAATTCCACAGACGTCGATACCCCCAACTCCGGACCATTTGTCACCGGGTGGAGTGTTATTGACGTTGTATGCAGGGTATGGAGCCAAAATTGATCCGGACTTGAACGCCGATTTTTTGGAAACGCTGTACCCATGACCATACGCAGGAACACCTAGTACAATTTGGTCAAGAGGCATCCCCGCAGCAGACCAAGCATCGATTTTTCTTGCAGCTGAGCTCCACTGACCGCTCATAGGGGCGCACAAATCATCGAGTGGTGAGTTCGGACCTACGCCGAAAGAAGAATTTGATCCCGTATCATAATTCATGATTGTGATAAAGTCCAACACGTCTTTGAAGGCTGAAACGTTTGTTGAGGGAGAACCGGACGCGTCCGCAAATGGGTCTTCCACTGGAACCGAGATGATGAGCTTTTTCCCTGTTGTAGTGGTGCGTAGTTCTTGAAGGAAGGATAGAAAATTAGCTGTATCTTTGGGACTGACGGTGTTACATCCAATCCCTTGCAAATTAGGGTATTCCCAGCTGAAAAGAGTCAGCGGAAGCAGGTAGTCGAGTTAGGTAGGATGGTTTACTCGAAGTCCAGGCCATCCAAATTATATTTCTTCGCCAGGGTTGTGACAGTATTAACGAATGTTGTTCTGTTTTTTGCCGAACCAACGTTCGACGAGTACCACTGTGACCCTGTCCATCCACCTATTGAAAGACTCGCTTTCACATTCTTCGAAGAGGTAACTAAACGAACTGGCGCTTGGCGGAAAGTGGACACGACGCACGTTTTGGTGAGCCAATGTTACAAACTGTTTTAAAAGTGCATCATCGGACACATCCACTTCGACTACACTCGCCTTTGGTGTGGTTGACCTGTTTCATTTCAGTGATGCGTTCACCAAGATAAAAAAGGTACTCACGCAGCAGAGTATATCATGTGGGTGTACTTGGACCAGCTTACATCAGACAAAGGATAGTCTTTTGCGTGCCACCCCGCATACCATGCGGAAAAGATGGGGTCGCTTTTCCCCCGCTTTATAGCATCCAAAGCCAGCACAGCCGTTGAAAAGAGAATGAGAGGTATCCAGCGCAGCACATTAGCCATCACTGTAGAATGGTGAAGGAGGCTGAAGTTGAACATTCATGACAACTGGAAGGGATTTAAGAGTCGGTGATGGTGAAGCGAAACATCGGAAGTGCCTGAGGGTCATCAAAGGGACTAGGGGAAAACATCGGCTGAAGTCATTGTCAGAAGGGAAAATATCGGCGATGGTGAACCGTGAAAAGGACTATGTACTCTGGTGATGAGAAATGTCGTTATGATTACGACCGGCATCACATGGTTACAGCAAACTCCGATTGTGAAATAGGTCGTCACCTTGAACAAGGATGCAAGGACCACCATAAATTACTCGACCTTCCAATCCATTAGTTTTCACAAAATCCACAACAGTGGCATCCTCGGCGCCTGGTTGCAACCAAAGTGCTGGGATGGACAGGTCTTTGGCTGATCGCAAGATGTTGAGAGTAACCTGCGGTTATACTATTGTCAATACGCTCATCACCCAAACGTTCGAGTGACCTACTGCGGGCGGTGTAACGATGCTCACTGAAGTCTGAGTGGGAAAGTCAAGTTCGGTGATGGACTTTATGTTCGACAAGCCCTCGAGCTCTGTCTCTTTCTAATCACTTGTTCAGCAGGTTCAAAGTTTCAGCCCACTTCCAACTCACAGGATGTACAGGTTTTACTGACAAGGACCGGTCTTGGTACCATTTAAGAACCTGCGAACTGAATCAAGTTTCAACAAGAATGAGAGGGGATTACACACCTTGGTTCCGTACTTTGATTTGTCCTTTGATGCACCGACAACCGCAAAATATGGAGAGCTCAGGAAGAGTTTTTGGATTGAAGTCATGGCGCTGCGAATTATGTTTATGTGTGAAGCTTTGTTATCGCGGATCTTGAAAGAGAGCGAGGTTGTAGATAAAAATTGTGTCATCGACCTCACTCGTTATGTCCTTTCTTCCGCCCCTCGACTCCGTACTACCATCGTGGACTTCGCGAGTATCAGTCCGCTCAGTCCTAATCGGTGTTTTCCTTGGGTTTTCACTTTCGGTCACCTCGACATCACTTGCTCTCTACTTTCAACAAAAGCGACGGGAACGCGTAGCAGCGAAGTTTACCCCTCGACCCATTGAATTAAGAACCGATGAGGTAGTAGCTGGAGTGACGGGACTGATAGGTGTGCTAGCTCAAGTGATCCCCTTCTTTACTGACCGTCGTAGGAAACACACCTTTGGTCAGGATCAACTCTCTGAGCGATGCCCTGGGGGTTGAGATCCTTGGGAAAGCAGAGGTGTGCCGCTCACTCCTCTGAACTTTTGTAACTGCTAATAGCCCGTCCAGTTCCTGAACCCAGGAGGAAGCGTCAAAGACCGAGTCGCATTGCGAAGTGGGTTCACGCGTTTATAAAAACTTGCGTTCTTTGAAAATCGTTCTTCTAGTGATCGAAGACGCGGAACGTTCGGGGTACCTTCGACCATACACAGGTTCACGGATATTTGAAGGAACTGTGGGCTCAACGGGCATTTCTATAGCTACAATCGCTCGTGCTAGGTATGGTTGACCATTTCTCCAGTCGCGTTTTTTCCAACTGATTTGAATGTAGAGGATATGATACGAGTATGCAGCCTGTTCATGAAGTCCATTTCGACTATCCTTAGGATGACTCTAGCTATCATCATGCCCGATGACGTCGCTGAAGAGAAAGTCAAGGTACTCCAGGCTCTTGGAGCTGAGGTCCAGCGAGTTCGCCCCGCGAGCATCGTCGACAAGAAACAGGTCCGTACTTCCTCGGAAGCACTTTATCTCTAATAATGTACATACATAGTATGTGGTATGCTTCTTTCTTAGCTCCTTATAGTCCTCGCAAATGCAAAATTCGTAGAACTTAGCCCGACAACGCGCAGCCAAGTTTGGACAGCAGGACGAAATCGATGGTAATGACCCCAGTGTAAAGGTAGTTCACCCCCACACACTCCAGTCCCCATCAGCCTCTGTGCTCGTCACAACAACTTCCCTGAAGGTCGAGTTCGACATGGAGGATTGGCACGATGATGAAGATTTCTTGGCTGAGCCTAGAGGTTATTTTGCAGACCAGTTCGAGGTTCGTAAATTAGTCGCTTGATGAATTCCCCCTTTTAAATTTAGCAAACAGAATAGGAGCAATTTTGATGCCCATTTTTTCGGGACCGGACCTGAGATATGGAGACAAACAAATGGGCATGTTGACGCCTTTATTTCGGGAGCTGGTCGGTGATTCGTGGCTTGTGACTTTATTCATCTGACCCGTGTGCCTTTGGAGGCACGGGCGGCACCGTCGCAGGGGTAGGTCAATACCTCAAATCGGTCAACGAGAACGTTCGAGTTGCCATCGCCGATCCAGAAGGAAGCGGCCTCTATAATAAAGTGGTCTTTTCGAGCTTCGCTTCCAACAGTCGATATCTGATTGCCTTCATGTTTCAGGTCAAACATGGAGTGATGTTCGACCGGAAAGAAAGTGAAGGGACAAAAAGAAGACATCAAGTCGATACTGTGGTGGAGGGCATGTACGTTGTTCTATCTTTTGTCGAGATAGGCTGAAGCCTGATCAGTATAGTGGTATCAACCGCCTTACAAACAACCTCGAATTAGCACTTCCCATCCTTGACGATGCCTTCCGGTTAGTACTCACTTGTCTTTAGTTCTTTTCCAATAAGCATTCACTAGAATAACCGATGCCGAGGCTGTCTCGATGTCTCGCTACCTTGTCAAAAACGATGGCTTATTCTTAGGCTCAAGCAGCGCATGCAATCTTGTTGCTTGTATAAAGCTCGTGAAGAAAATGGGTTGGAAAGATGGAAAGACCGTCGTCACCATTCTGTGAGGCTTGGATAGTTCTCTTCACTTGAAAATATCAATTCTTATAAAATTCCAGTTGTGACTCGGGGAATAGACATTACTCAAAGGTAAAGTTTATTTTTGCCTCTCCTCTCGCAGATATGAACTTCGTGAATTCTTTGCAGTTTTGGTAAGCAACTTATTTTTATTGCATGCCTTGACCTGAAGTGTTACAGGAATGACGAGTACCTACATAAAGCGGGCATCCCCGTGGATCTACAAATGGTAGCAGATCTGCTGCGACCCGGGAGTCCCGTCTAGAAACTGCGGCATATTCATCTGGCGGGTTGCCATGTCGATTGCATTTTCAGACTAAAAGATGGCTTACTTTGACGTAGGGCATCATCTGGAGAGCAGAATAGGCGGTTTTCGTCCCAATGGTATTATGGATAATACAAAGTGCCCCGATTTCTATTCTTGCACGACAGCAAAGTTCTCATGCTGTTTCCCGATTGCTATTCGTAATCCCGCCCAGATGCAGTCAATGAGTGCAGCCCCATTCGCGCATGCAAAGACCAACGTCGAGGCGTAAAAGAAGTTCGCGTTGCCTGTGCCTTGTACAAGCCACAAATGGTGGAACAATGGCAGCAGTAATGATGCATGGAGATGAAGCAAGGTCGTCACTATTGGATGTCTGAAGTCTATGCATCAAGTTCAAGTCAGAGAACATTCTTGCAGGCTAATTATAAACCTACATGGATATGTTTCCGGAAATATAGATATCATACTCAGAAAAAGCCCTGGATCTGATAACGTTGGATACGCTTTGAAGGTCCCCAGGACGCCGAGGAGGACAAAGGTGGCGTAAAGCGCGTCATATCTATTGACCAGTATCAGAATTTACTAATGATCAGGATAAGGATACTGACTGGAATTTGATGCAAACAGGGGCTATATATATCAGCAGGTGGATCTACGACAAGTGACAAGGTTAGCTGATTGCATTGAAGCAAAGTGGGTTGACGTACGCTGAAGACCATCAAGAAGAAGGGGCGAAAGTGGTCAAACATTTCGGTGAAAAAATACCACCACATCCCAGGATTTGGTGTTAAATCAGGTAGTGTCAAGCTTGGTTAAAGGATAGTTGAAGATTATTTTATGGGGCTAGGATGAGTAACATACGTTGCTCCCCAGGTCTGCGGTATCCAGGCCCAGCTACCAGCCACAAGCGTCGATACCAAACTGAGTATCAGGGTATATGCAGTGATCTCTCCGAGGAGAGGAATCGTTTTCCGCAGGCTTACTGAGATTGGCCTAGGCGATGCGAGGTGTGACAGAGGATTGGTGATGAGGAGTAGCAGAAGCGGTGTTAAAATCACGATTGACGAAAGTGATAATTGGATGAGAAAAGCGAAGGCTAGGAGGGCTGCAGATATGTTTCCTGAGGCAATTGATCAGACTGTGTAGGTGGGCCGTAGAGGAAAGGATGCACCATGGCAGGCAAACATGATCGAGAAAAGCGTCAAAGTATTCTCAAGCGATGAGGTCGAAAGGGCGAGAGTCGACATAAAAATATAAGGATTCAAAAGATAGCTGCACACGTAGACGAGCTTTAGTTGGGGTTGGCAAAGAATCAAGCAAGTCCACATACAAAGCAGCGATTAAACTGTCTCTCGGAGTGGTCGCAACGTTTTGTCGCGCCCTCCATATTTTTACTAAAGCCCACGCTCCTGCAGCGTCGCAGAGGGTCCATAATATTGACGACAAGGTTTGTGAAGTGGGAAGGATTGTCGCGAATGTTGCGAGAAGAAGGGGCGACTGGAGACCAAATTAGTCAAGCACGATGATGATATTTCTATAAAATAATACGTGGCGGAAAGTCCCTCCAGAATAAATATCTATGTCATGGTTGAACAGATAGATGCCTTCCTGGACTAAAGGAGAGTGTAAGCTTAAAAAGTCACGAAAAGACTGCCACTGACGTTGGGAGAAGGACGTCAATGGCGAAGAAAGTTGATGATTATGTTTCAAAACGTCTGGAAGGCTGCTGAGGGCAACAAAGAGCCTTGCAACGACGAGAGCGGGAAAGGCGACATTGAAGGAGGGCATGAGCAGGGACCGAGCGCTGGAGCGCCTTGAACTCGGCACGTGCGTCGGACTCGATGTGAATGAACCATATACGAGTTTTCCAAGTGCCATCTCTTCAAACCGACGTCGGACGATGTATGTTTATGAACTTCCTACAACAAGCGCAGTCTCCTTCTCTGAGCTTTGTATTGATCAAAGCATCGACAAAGGCTATACCTATTGCATACCTGAGGCAACCCAAGCTCGTGCCAATTTGCACGCCCTCTTGAAAGAAAGCAAGCGCACCGAGCATGGCGCCAAAGATTTCCTCGCCTTAGTCAAGGTAAGTTTGCGACCCGGTATTACTCTAGCTCTCTGAGACGGACACTCAGATTTTAGTTCATCGAGGAGTATTTGCCTCACCTACGAGGAATCATGAACTGCGTTGCACATGATGAAATTGGCTTCAGAGCCGAACCTAGTATGGCCATGCTGGTTCTCTTAAAGATGCTGATCCTGATTCAGCAGATGGGTTATAGCCTTCTGCTGGCGATCTACTCTTTCCGCAAACTTGTTTAACAAGTCTCAGAAACTTGCTCTATCTGGTGCCCATGCAGACTACGCCTTCACTCTACTATCCTACGCCTTTGCCCTATCAAACCTATCTAATTCGACAGTTCTTTCTCTTGGTACATACGAGCACGATCCTGCGATATCAGAAACTGAACGAAAAACAAAGGAAGAGCAGTTGAATGTTGCTGTTGGATTCCTCTGCAAAGCCAGCGGCATCTTCTCGTTCATCAGTGATTGGGTTCTGCCGGAATGGCAAGTTCATCGTGCTGGCGGACCACTCATCCGGTTCAACAGACCTCCAGAACTTAGTCGCGAAGTCGTCACAGCGCTAGCGAGGTGATGGTAGTCCTTGGATGATGGGAATTTGCACTAACCTTTTCCGCAGGATGTCTTTGGCGGACGCTCAAACACTCGCTATCCGTAAGCTGCTTTCCAAGGCTGCCTACGACAGCAACGTCACGCCAGGTCCTCCGCTGCCCACATCCCACCCTTCTCCAGCACTCATCGCAAAACTTCATCTTGAGTGCGCGTCACTGTATTCCTCTGCGCGATCCCTCGCCAAGACTCCTGGGTCTAGCAAAGGTCCTGAAGGCCAAGAAGAGGTTTCTACGGATCTTCGAAAGTACCTGGCAGACGAAGCGGCTTTTCATGGCGCACTTTCGAGAAAGTGGTTGGGCGTCGACGCTGGCGAGAACGGCGGTCGGGCCAAAGGTGGAGAAGCGGTTGAATTTTTACGTTGGGCCAAGAAAGACTTGGAAGGTCTCAAAGACTCAAGTAAAGGTGTTAGCCTTGGAAAGGCGGAAAAGGAAAAGAAAGGGCAAAAAAAAGAAAAGGTGTTGAACGAACTTGCCAAGGTGACCGTTTTTTATAAGCATTATAAGAAAATGAATGATTCTGTAGGTTTTCTCTCTTATTCGCTGAGAGACAAAAAGCTGATACCTTTTTAAGCTACACTTCCAACCTGTCCCGTCACAAAACGACCTACAAACACGCATACCAACAGGCCGCCTTGCAGTTGAAGCCAGACCTTTCACGCCTCCGGCCCCTTCATTTGGACCTGGTTCTGTGGACTACATCCGCAAACAGGCAGAGCAAATGGAAATTGCGCGAGAGAACACCAGTTCACGAACAGATGAGCCAGCCCCTGGACCTTCAGCTAGCAGCTATGCGGGTGCTGGAGCCTACTTCTAATTTCATATGTCGCTCTTTGTTGGCTTACTTGACATACATACATTCAGAGTATCTGGTCTGTGCGCGGGAAAATTTCAGTTTGACTATACGTCGGAGTTTGAATCCTCCGGCTTGTCTGTGATTCACATCAAGTATAAAAGGGGACCCCTCTTGTCTCCCACCACCTCGCACGTCGCCCCAGCGGTGTAACCACTGTCACCAACGTCGACGACGCCGGTTATCAAATGTCGAATAAGATAGTGGTGAGCTGCTCACCAACTCCTTGTCTGTAGTAGTCCATACAGGTTTTAACATGGATATTTCTTCGTCCTCTTGAGCCTACCATCTATCGCGCTGTCATTGACGATGTAATTGCGGCTATTAAGCCCGAGTTCGACGAGTTTGGTGTTGCTGAAGACGTTCTAGCTGAACTCCAGCATGTAAGTGTGCCTTCGACGTCTCTCGAACTTGACGCTCAATTAATTCATCTGACTCCTGAATGTGTTACCCTGCAATCTAGAAATGGGAGAACAAGGTCATTGCTTCTCATGTGGCCGAATTTGAAGCACCTCAACAAGCACCTGCCGCGCAGGCAGCTCCTCCTCAACAGCACCACCACAATTATCCTCAGCACCCTATACATATGGTACAAACTCACCCTCATTATGCCACCCCTCTCAACCCCTACGCAACATTGTCGGCCCCAGGTCAACCAACAGTCAAGGCAGAGCCAGTTGACACCCGATACATGCTGAACCCTGGCATACCTTATGCCCTTCCTCCTCTTCCTGGACCAACCCTTACAGCCTCAAGACAGCTCCCACCACCCTTGCCTCCGCATCCAGGAGGTCAGACGGGCGTACTTTCTTTCTCTCGGCCAGGTCAGCCTCAGCCTCCTCCTCCCACTGCCCGGACGTACGTACCGCCTGCGTCAAGTCCACAGCAGCAGCAGCGCATACCTCAAGTTGACGGTCCTTCGGGATCGTCGGATGATGATTCCCCTTCACCACCTCCCTCCGCTTTTGCTCCGAGGACGTCACATCCATCTTTACCTCAGCCTGTTGCACCTGCGCCTCCTCCGCCAACTACTTCCCTGGACTCGGAGGCCATCAATAGTGATTTGGATGACTCGGATACAGAAGGTGAGGAGGACGCCGAAGAAGGTGGTGCTGGAGAATCGGACATCGTATTTTGCACCTATGACAAGGTCCGCGATATTTAGTTGATATCGCCCTCCACTCAATTCGCTATCCAGGTTGCGCGTGTTAAGAACAAGTGGAAATGCATCTTGAAAGATGGTATGATTCACATCAATGGAAAAGATTATCTTTTTGCCAAGTGTACAGGGTGAGACTAATAGCTCCCCCCCTTTCAATTTGACTTATTCCGCACAGTGAGTTTGAATGGTAGACGCGCAATTCGCATGAAGTCTTGCCCTTGTGCCCATTCCCCTACTGTGCCACTGGTTTCCCTTTCCCCTCATCCTCACATATATATATTTGAAACTTGCTCCCGACACATTCACGTTACATCTACCGATCACAATCTATTGCATCGTTCAGAGTCTCCCTGTATACATCACACGTCTCGCATCCCGCACTGTACATACAATATGCGTCTGCCTGTAGTAGACATCGACGCACCAAAATGGTTTTAAAACAATCGCTATACATAGAGAAGTTTTGATATCTAGCATTCTTCCACAACATGCAAAACAGACGAAAGTGACTAAATAATATAATACAGGTGAAACAGGACATATACGCAGCTGATGATGTGCAACAGAAAAGAAAGAGAAAAAAGGGAATAGAGGAGTGAACTGATTTCTTTACGGAGAACGAGGTGCGAGGAGGCGAAGTGCCCTGTCGTCTAGAGCGTCTCTTCGGTAGGGATGCGGTCTAGCGAGTGCGGTCAAAGGAGCAAGAGCACGAGAAGGACCCACACTTGAGCGGCAGGTCTCCGCTGTCAGAGTCGGGGAGGTTGTAGCTGGCGTTAGATCTGTCGAGCCTGGGTATAACTGGGATGGAATGTCAAGAGGAGGCAGAGGGGGGTGACGCTCCGTCACGGTCTCAATATTGAGTTGTGGGAGAGGTTCCTGCTGCTGAGACGGGTAGGGAGAGTAGGACTGAGGTGAATTGTAGGCACTGGAATCGTCTGAGGTATACGCATAGTGGGGAGAGCCCGTCCTTGGTTGCAATGAATTGGTCGTTGGGTGATATGACGGATAAGATGCCGGCTCTTGTCGTCGATAGTTTGTATGTTCTTGTGGGGGCTGGTGTCGAGGGCTGTGGGCCCAAACAGTCGTTGCATAGGCTCCCGAAGCCGAAGATGGCTGGGCACCGCGATATCCATGGTGTCGAGTGATTTCTGGACTAGTTTCCAAACTTCTAGGCGTAATATCGTGTGGGGTATGTTCATAGCGCATAGATTGTTGACGATATGGTTCGGGTCCTCGGTAGTGCTGTTGTTCGCGGGGGTGGGGGGTCGTCGTCGTAGGAGGCGACTGGGAACGATGCTCCCGATGTCCTGAGGAATTTCTGTATGGCTCGTACATGAGAACAGGTTCATGCGAAGATGAGCCGTCGGGATGGCTTGGGTATTGGACGGGGTATGAGGGAAACGGAGCGTATGTTCGGGTCACGGTTGAAGTGGACTTGGATGGATCAGCACGCCCTTGGTCGTCGAGCTTCCCGCGATTTTTGGCGACTCGCGTGCTTTTGAAGAGAGCATCTGGAACGACGAGATCACGAATGTCTCGAATATCGTCGATCGTGCCAAGCTGGTCTATCGTTGCTTGGGTAAAGTACGCGGCTTTGAAGCAAATCAGCCTGGTAACGGGGTCAGAAATAGCCGATAAGCCTCACTCAAATGCCATTTTCTACGTCCTTTCTCTGTGTCGACCCAGACGGAGTACGTCTGTTTAACGAGCGGGTCCCAGTCGCGGGGTGGCTGCCGCTCTGAAGCTGACCTAGGGCGCTTAAATATTAAGTTGTCATCTCATCTGTGAACACACAATGTACAGACCCTGCCTCTGGTGTGGGCGAGTATTTCTCGTAATAAAACAGAAATTCCTGGAAACATGCAGTTAAGCAGAAAGCGGTGGCTGATATTGTTGTTCGGTCACTCACATCACGAACGCGCGACGGCGACCACCTTCTACCTTCAGTGAAGCGCTCTATGCCCAAGCCAGTGATCTCACTGTGAGGGCCTCTCTCCTCCCAGGCGTAGATACAGCCCGACTTGAGAGCTTGCCGCTCATCAGCATCTAGACGCCTAGTGACCATCTGCAAGAGCTTTTGCTGGATGGCGAAGAATATTTTGTGGGCATCCTGTGTGGAACGAATGCGAATGTTGGAACATGTTGGCTGTTGCATTGGAAGATGGTTGCGCGTCTCAAGATAAAGGAACGTTCATTTTGTGGTAAAGTAGTTGTGCCCCTGGTCTGTCATTTTTGACCAATACTCATTTCAGGTCACGAGTTCATTTCCCTTCGAATTCTCATCAGGTTTGATCCATTTCGGGTGGAAATGAACAGGGATGGATGGCATTGGATGGGATCCAGCTAGTTGGCTCTCATATCAGTCCCGCATCTAGATTCCTTGCAGAACCTAATTACTTTAACTACTCAAAATCCTTCCTCTGATCAGATCCTTTCCGTTCACTCACCATTTGTAACCCCCTCTGCAATATTTCATTCTAGTACGAAACACCCATCCAACAAAACCGTCCAGAGCCACATTAACTAGGATACCTCGTTTCTGGAATAGCTCGGCGGAATTCGGTGGAACGTGAGATTTCCTAATGGAATAGAATAGGGACTACACGTTCGCGGACTCTGGATTTACTGATCTCGCTTATTTAAATCCCACATCCTCGACACTTGGAAATACCTCCGTACCCAATCCGTACCCATATCTAAATCCATCCTTCCTTCAAACCTCCGAAGAATGCTGTTGGTCTAGGAAGCAACCATTGAGACCGTCTCTCCCTTCAAATCTCCAAAACCATCTTCTATCTCTTCTACAACAAGCACCTGCGCACCCCTGTTAAATGCCGCGCGTCAGCTTTAAGCTGAATTGTATATGGTTTCGGGCTTATTTCCACTCTATCTTTGGAAGATTCGTTACCTTGCACTGCCTATGACGAATCCACTGCTTATCACACACTTGGCCATACTCTGCTATCTAGTTACCTCAAAAATATTCACCGTTCCGATCGTCCCGCATGGTCTTGCGTCTTGCGAAAGGGCCTTGTCATCGATAGTGACTATTTTCACCTGTGGATAAAGGGTAGCCACCTTGCTCAGGACCGGTGGGAGGAACCCCAAATTTTCTCCTTGAACGACGCCCAACGTGGATGCATCTTTCTTAGCACCCTGAGCCCGTTTCCTGGGCTTGCTTTGGTAGCTTCTTCCTCTTAAACGAACGGAACCCAGTGGCTTAAGATGCATCTTCGACATGCTGACCGCTTTACCCCGGCAGGCTTTTCTCTGCTTTTGTCTCTGCATGAAGGTACAGGATCTTTCGGCCACTGATAAGGCGATTTACTCCGGCGCTATACGTAGAAGAGTAAAGTGTAGGATTTGCCCCTCTATCGATGTTCTTGTATAATTGATGATTATGCAGCTACGGCACAAAGAAGTACGGGCAATAAAGCAAGTCTAGAAGCAATGATCGCCCACAGCGTCAGGCTATCTTAATCAGAATATGATGTTATCTATCGTTCAGCGAAGCCCAGCGGTGAGGGACATCAAGGCTTTCTCGTCCATTGGATGACGTCGGGGAGGAGGTATGTTTTGAAGGTACGCCAACGGAGCGAGATTCTTCATTTCAGCGCATGGTCTCGAAGGCGGCACACTGCGATACTTGTCTTCAACTGCACTGAAAGTCTAAGAAAATTATTGAGGTCAAACGCGAAATTCTATACACTAATACCTCGAAATAAAGACCTGCCTGCATTTTATTCGGAGGGTAGCACTGGTTTACAGGGGCTACGAAATGCTCATATGGATCAGGCTCGCGACGAGTTTTCGAGGATCGCGCGCTCTTATAGACCCCCGGCGGAACTTTTAAAGACGAAAGAGCAGGGAAGTCATCGACAATACCAAGATAGTCCAGTGTATCCTGAGTAAAATATGCAACTATAAATTCCAGTCAGCGATATTTTGATAGAATAAATTAGCCCACATCTTACTGAGGTGCCACTTCCGACGGCCCCGGACTGTGTCCACGAATACAGAATACGTTTGCTTGATTAAAATTTCTCGGCAGCAGCCCTGGCGTGATTGTACCCTACAATATAAGCCTGCCGATTAGCTCGTTTTGTAGTCTATGGTAACAATGAAACCGACGTTGTGTCTGAATCCGAGTTGATCTCCAAATCCGCCGCCGTTGGTTCCTTTTCATGGTAAAATAAAAATTCCTGCGAATGGACCGTAAGCTCCTACGTCAAAGGCATGGAATTTGGAGCACTCACGTCCCTCACGCGACTTGGGCCCCACCGAATGGAGTCGGTCCATCGCTCAATTCCCAGCTGTCGGAGGTATAGTTAGGAAATGATACTTTCATGCGTTACAAAGAGCCCACCCCGGTTGCCTCTGCATGTGGTCCCCGTTCTTCCCAGACATACACACAGCCAGATGAGATAGCACGACGTTCTTCTGTGTCAAGTCTTCTCAGAGTCATAGGCAATATTTTCAGCGACACAGCATGGAATATTGTATGGGCGTCGGAAGTCGACTGAACGCGGAGCCCAGTACAAGTGGGCCGTTGCATGACAGGAGGGGACAAACGATCTCGAAGGTGTCACAAGGGTACTGTCCTAATTTATATACCTTCAAGCGCAAAGGGGATGATGATCATTGACGAGTCAAGCTTAATGTGCGTCTCATTCCTAGAAAGCGCTGAGCGTTGCAAAATAGCATTAGTGTATGGTGCTTCAAAGGTTCACAACAACAGCTGATTTCAAACTGCTGTGCTGGTGACGGCAGGATGAGGTGGTTAGACGCTAGATATGCCATGATAGAGTTTTAGGGCGATGGCATTTTGACGAGGAAGGCGGGGTGATTAGGGATATAAGTTAATCCAGACCATATAGCTTGATTTAGACATGTTGCGATCACCGATGGTCTGCTCGCCTGATAAGAAAAATTGTGCACAAGTTGTGTGTTTCCCCCTTTTGACCGCGCGCTTGTGTTGTTCGGGCTGGTGTTAGATTGTTGTCATGCTGTTACCCTCGCCGACAAGCCTGAGCCGCGATCAAGTTGAAGTGTGCGAGAAACTAGGTATGCAATTTTAGCTCACAACAGCGGCGCTCCAGGAAAGTCCCAAACGAGATAGACAAAGGCTGAGAGATATATGCCGCATGGAGATAGAAGACTAAATTTGTAGCGTTTGGTAGGCCTTCATATGTTCACGTTGAAAACGGGGTTTGGAAGGGAACAGGGAACACCACATGGTAGAGCATCTGTGACATGAAGCCTCCAGCTAAAAGGATTGAAGCAACTGGCCACCAAAAGGGAAGCATCAGTACATACTATGGAAAAAACCAGGTCAAATAACATTATACAACCTGTTGTGATATTAAACTGATGCCAATCTTAGTGTAAGTATAATGTATGATCGGCGTTGAAGATTTCCAGAAGAGCAAGCTAAACGTTTTGCGGAATTCTCGGACGCAGGATCCGGCAAGGGTGCGAGACTTTGTCATTCGTTCGGAAGCCCGTGCATAGCGGCCGGCTGAAATGACTTCAAGAAGAACAATTGCGACCACAGAATGATACAGAGGCTTCCGCAACTGGATTGCGAGGATCTTTTTCTTAAGGGTCAGTTGATTTCATTTCTAAATAGTTGTTCACATCATACAATAAGAGCAGACAATTTTATGTCATGTGACTGATCGATCCATGATTCCAATCCTGTCGAAGTGTGTAGTACATGATTCTGACTTGGACGCAAACTCGATTGAAAGTCCTATCTTCCACCGTCATTCTCAAGAGACTTAACTCGACCAACTGCCATAGACTTGCGACATCGATGTCTGTACAGCAACCTCCTTGGTCTCCACCAAAGCGACAGGCAGAGGAACAGGTGCTTCGGGTATACAACTCACTAACTAAGACGAAAGTAGGTCCATTGCATCCATTCACCGTTGCGCGTGATCTAAAATTGCTATAGACCGAGTTTGTTCCTACGAACGGGCGCCACGTCAAATGGTACAACTGTGGCCCTACCGTATATGATGCGTCGCACATGGGCCATGCAAGGTAAAAAGGCTATCCGTGCTTTATTCATGCACTTAGTTTTATAGAAACTACGTGACCCAGGATATCATACGTCGAATAATGTCAGACTACTTTGGTTACGATGTGCACTTTGTAATGAACGTAACAGACATTGATGATAAAGTGCGTACCTAACAAGTTCATGTGCTCCGTCCAACTGACTTGGCAGTGGTTTTATATAAAAGATCATCGAACGGGCTCGCCAAAACCATTTGTTTGACACGTTCCGATCTCAAATCACCACTTTGTCGGCAGCCTTGATAAATCAAGTGCGAGATGCCTGGCGAATCTATGTCCGTGAACGCCTCAGCAAAGGTCTACCAAACAGTGAAAAACCCTTGGAAGGCGAAGAGGATGCAGCGTTTTCCCGCATCTGCGACTCGATTGAGAACCCAGACTGGAAGCAAGAGTGCTTGAAAAGAGATGAAAAGTTTGACATGCATTTTTCCTCCGCGGTACGTCGGTTTTGCCATATACTTAAACTCTTACTTAAAAGACTACTTATACAGCGTCGCTGCCTAAATGCCCTTCAAACGGCTCACTCGCAATTAGGAACCAGCAATGTGGGCTTGGACGTAACACATCAGCTGATCGAGGATTCGAGGGATATTCTTGCAATCTCGTTGGATGCACAGGTTTGTATATCCCATCCCCGAAAACAAAATCTATGCCATATCTGATCCTCTTCAGTTTAAATCTACGGTTACCGACCCTGCCATCTCCAGAAACCTAGCTGCCTACTGGGAAGGCAAATTCTTTGACGAAATGGCTCGCCTAAAGGTCCGTGAACCGGATATCGTAACTCGCGTGACGGAGTACGTTCCGGAGATCGTGGCGTACGTGGAACGTATCATTCAGAACGGTTATGCGTACGAGGCCGAGGGGAGTGTGTACTTCGATACTCTGACTTTTGATGGTACCAATGGACATAATTACGCCAAACTCGAACCCTGGAGTAAAGGCAACCGTGAATTGCTGGAAGGCGGAGAAGGTGATTTCTTCGTTCTTTACTTACTGTCTACTCCTGACTCCTGAAGCCCTCAGGTGCTTTGTCGAGCCGTACAGGGCGACGATCGCCGTCTGATTTCGCTCTATGGAAGGCTTCAAAACCTGGAGAGCCTTCCTGGCCATCTCCATGGGGCCCAGGCCGTCCGGGGTGGCATATCGAATGCTCTGTCATGGCTAGCGCGATTTTCGGGGAAAATCTCGACATCCACTCAGGAGGAATTGATCTGGCGTTCCCTCATCACGACAATGAGATGGCACAAGCCGAGGTGCGCTCCAGCCGACCGCAGTTTATGGTAAAACAAATGTTGATCCACGCTAGGCCTATCATAATTGCAGCCCCTGGGTCAATTACTTCCTTCACACTGGTCATTTACACATCGAGGGACTCAAGATGAGTAAATCACTCAAGAATTTTATTACAATCGACGTAAGCTTTTTCGTGTAAATGAAGTGATGTTTTTAACAGTTTCCTTAGGAAATACTCCAGAAATTTACTCCACGACAGCTGCGGTTGGCCTTCCTAACGCAACTCTGGAACTCTAAGGTTGATTTCTCCGAATCTTTGATGACAGGAGAGGTTCGAAACATTGAAACCGCAATGAATGTGAGCTTCCCTTCTCCAACCGGGAGGTGCATCTGACGGTCACTAGAATTTCTTCACAAACGTAAAAGCACTTGTAAGCCAATACCGAGCAGAGGGGATGGCATCAGACGGTCTACACCACTACGAAAGCCACGAACGTGAACTCATATCAAGGTATTGCAGATTTTATTTTACTGTTGCGTATATTCTGACGAACTCGTTCGGGATTTAGTCTCTATCATAGCCAATCGGCTTTCCGAGCTGCGCTTTGCGATTCGTTCAATACCCCTGCAGCTCTCGATACCTTGCGGGATATCGTTTCTCGCACCAATGTGTATATAAATTCACGGGGCAAAGCCCTAAATGTGCCAGTGGTCGAAAATGTTGCGCGGTGGGTTGGAGAGATGCTTCGTATGTTTGGTCTCGGCGAAGGTGAAAAGTCTCAAATAGGGTGGGGCCAGGCTGAAGAGGCCGACACCAATGTAAACGTATGCGAATCTGACGCGATAGTTTTGCATTTCTTGATGACTGACTGACTGTTATCTAGCGAGAAGAAATTCTTACACCTTATATTCGGACCCTCTCCTCCTTCCGCGATGGTGTTCGAGCTCTCGCCATGGCGAAGAACGAAACGTCGCTGAAGGACATTCTTGCTCTCTCGGACAAGCTTCGGGATGTTGACCTAGTTCCTCTAGGAGTCGCTCTGGATGACCAAGAAGGTTAGATTGTTGCTTTCCTGCGACCTCTGAATATTTGACACAAGCTTCTCTGTTTGCGTAGATGGTAAAGCCCTCGTCAAGCTTGTTTTGCCTGCCGACCTCGTTAAGGCGAGGGAAGAGAAACGACTACAAGCGGAAGCCAAAGCTGCCAAAAAAGCCACATCTGTGGAGGCCGAACGCCAAAAACGACTACAGAAAATCGAAAAGGGAAGGGTTTCACCTAAGGAGATGTTCAAGCCTCCCAACGTGCCGGAAGGAACCTACGGGTCATGGAACGAGGATGGCATTCCTCTTACGGATGGGGAAGGTAAGGAGCTCAGCAAGAATCAAGGGAAGAAGGTTCAGAAGGATTGGGCAACCCAGGTGAAGTTGCACGAGGACTTCCTAGCGTGGCATAAGGGTGGTTAAAGGCCGTCTGTATGATTACCAGTCACATGAGTTGACGAGTAATTTTGCCATCTTCTCCAATCCAACCTTATCTTCGTCATTGAACCCACCCACTGCGAGACAATCCAAATCCAATACTCCCAGCACAGTTGTAGCACCATCATGTTCCAGCACAAGTGGACATACAACCTCACTCTTCGTTTCTCCGTCGCAGGCAATGTGCGCAGGGTATAGATCGACCTCTGGCACAACAATGGTAGTCCGTGTCAGATAGGCGTCCGCGCAAACGCCTCGAGCTTTTCCCGGTGCAGTGTGAATAAACTGACATGCAGGTTTGCCACAAAATGGACCAAGGAGTAATCGGCTTGAGGCCTCGGTAGTCGCGGTATTTGTTTGAATGCGCGGCGCAGGGAAAAGAGCAGAATCAAGATAGAAGCCTGACAATTTTCCGCCGTCAGCCGCTGCCTTCATGTCATACGAGGAAAGAGTCCCACCACACCAGTTCACTGCCCTACCATCTTCCCTCCCGAAATATTTTGGAAAGGCGAGCAATGCGTTGAAAATGATGGACGAGGCATTTGCGAGATTTGTGATCTTTGACGGATGAGCCATGAATAATTTTAAAAACGGAGACTCATACCCAGTGCCCTTGTCCATCTAAGAGAGCCTCTAGTTGGGTGTGGACATGTTCCCAGAACTCTGGTTTTGTCTGAACGCTAGACAAATATGAGATTATAATAACATCGCACCAGGTCATAAATTACGTGCCTATCGGGAACCAAGGAACTATCAGCGTGTGGCATATTAGCGGAGCCAAATGCTGGTGTTAGTTCAGGTTCAGAAAGGCGTGTTAGTATTGCGATTAGATTAGATAGAGTATCATCGATCACGTTAACCCCGTCTTGAAGTTGCCTCACGACGACCACAGTATAATGGCGCCCTACCTTGAGACCGTTAAGGCGAGCACAACTGAAGTCACGATCTCGGGAGTAATGAACACTCACCTCTTCTCTGCAGTCCTTTGCAGATGTTCCAATCACGGACGCCGGAATTGATACTGTTGCATTCTTGGAGGCCTCAGAAGGCCTCGTTGGACTCTTTGGTGAGCGACTCAAGTAAAATCGCGGAAGGATACGTTGTTTAATACTTTAAATCAGATCTTCTGGGATCAGCTGCTTTTTCTGTCGTTCAGGCAGATTTGAGGGGAAACATCACCGTGAGTTCGATCCGACTCGTGTATGCACAGGGGACTCATTGATGGCGTTCGAACTTTCACCAGAAAGTAAGGACACGATACCTCGCAACGCCTGAAAAGTCCGCAACCTTGGAGAAATTGGTGGAGAATGAAAAGGACGAGAAGAAACGCACTGCTACGGAGGGCCTGATGTGGCTACTTCGCGGCCTCTCTTTCACTTGCCAAGCACTGCAGAATGCGCAGGGAAACAAGTCGGAGGAACTTGCGGTGGCTTTTACCAAATCTTACGAGGGGACGCTGAAAAAGTTCCACAACTTTGTCGTTAAAGGCATCTTTTCGGTAGGTGTCGTCGAGGCCAGGCGTCAGGCTTATCTCTGATTCCATTTCTAAAGGTCGCTATGAAGGCGTGCCCGTATCGCGCTGACTTCTATGCCAAACTCGCTGCGGACCCAACTGGAGGGCCGCCGGCGTCACAAGAGAAACTCAACGAGGAACTGGACAAGTGGCTTGCTGCTCTCAGCAAAATTGTCAAGGACATGGAAGCATTCTACGAGAAGGGTAATTGGGCTAAAGGACTATAGATCATAATGGATACCTTGCATACATCGGACTCACCAAGCACGCAACGTGGGGTGTATTGTGAACCAATGACGGTAGTGGTCCCTGTAGTCACCTATCATTGAAGGACAAGCATAGCATTCAATACGTAGTGACGTACACCAGGAATGAGTAACATTGTACATTATTGGGTAACTTTAAGGGCCTGGTAAGATCCAAAATACACCTCCCAAACCAGGATCAAACCAATGACCCTATTTCGCTACCTGGCGCTGTCTCACGCGTATCATGTAAACCCGGACATCTTTCAGGCATGCCAAAGAAATGGAATGCGTCAAACGAGTGTGAGGATTCAGGAAGGACACCGTGTGATCAGCAGGACAAAGCACAAACACCTGACCGGCAAGAAGTAGAATAAACATTGCATATTCTGCCAAGGACGGGCGGCTGCCGCAAAGATAAGGCGTGACAATGATCTGTAGATTGAAGAAGCCCTTGACAAGATAGGTGACAGATAGACGTCGCTGCAAGATGGGATCTCGGAAAGGATTGAGTTGAACCAAACGGGAACCTGGGGGAACATTACAGAAGCGCTCGCGCGCAACCCAAGGAGTGCTCACCCCCAAGGGACAGGTACGCTGTGTTACCCAAACGGTTCGTCCCAGACAAGCTCTACCCATTGAGACAATCTGACATCCTAGGACATTATGATGTGTTTCGAGGGTGCGAAAGCTATAGCAAGCATTAGAGACCTTATAGCTTGAAAGGTGCGGAGATGCCGCCCAGGGTTCTGTCTCCACCTGCTGAACCGGGGCGTGGTCAGCTCGGAAGTTTGGTCTGCATTTCATGTCCAGGGTCCAAATCAATTACTGAAGGCCTCTTCTTACCCTTCCCAACCGAAACACTTCGGGAAATAGTCAGTTTTGTTGTTGGGCCCAACGACTGTCCAATGGTACTACCCCGCAATGCCGGGAGTTGCATTGCAGGCGATGGTTCCAACTGGACGGTCCGAACGTAGGGGTTGTGGCTGTGCTGAACATACGATGACGGAGGGGATGTAGATAACATGGGGCGGTTATGTTGCGACTCGCGAAGAGAGGAAGGAGGTTCAGAGGTCGTCCTGTTGACCAAGGGAATAACTGCTGTTTGGTGAGAAACCCTGAGTGTTGACATCGATGTCGATCCACTGGTATCTATATCATCTTCCTGAACATGCTTATGTTTGCGTTCGGCAACTTCATTGAGCTCATGCCCGCCCTCGTCGTCTGAATTGACGCGAGACCTGTCACTGTAGCTCGAGCTGACACTGTCGAACGACAGCCGTGTGATAATCTCGTGCCGAGTAGAGGCTGCCAGTGGGAGCGCCGTTAGGATAGAGGTAAGGGAGTTGTTAGCAGGAGATCCATATCGACCGTTGCCTGCATAAGGTTTGAGATAATTGGGATACGAACGATGTCCACTTGTCTCTGGGAAATTATCAACAGAGTCGGAGCCGCTTTTGCTGGCGGTGGAAGAGGGCGGAAAAAATGAGAGTTGGGATGCGGGTATTCGATGGATAGCGCTTGATTGAACAGGAACCGACGTTTCACTAGAATTATCATGACCGCCGTCATCTTCTGATTCTGAACTGAGGGAGATTAAACTTGGTTCATTGATGAATTCCTGGGCACGGGTAGCGTGCTCTATGGGTATATACAACACCTTGCGAAGGTGGATGGAGTCCGAGGGCCACAGATGATTTGCCTTTCTAAGGGCGGGAAGTGGAATTCCGTATTTCAAAGAGACCCCAGCCAACGAGTCTTTGGAAGTTACCTTGTTACAAAAAAAGTTCGCTACACTCGAGAGAAGGATGCCGTGATCACACACCTCATGAATCAGAACGTCCTTCTCCTCTTCCATTGTCGGAGGCGAGGTGATCAATACCTGATCTGCATCAAGCGCTGGTGCGTCCACCAACGTCCCCGTGTTTACAATGCGGGATAGACGCGGTCTTGTCACGCCGACGTCGTGGAACACGGTCCTCAATGCTGCAGATTTGAGTGGATGGGTTGCAGAGCCTGGTTGGCCAATATTGGTATCAGTGTGAGAGCGCCTATGAGCTTTACTGACGACGCCGCTGGTGCCCTCCGCGTCAGTGACAAAGGATCGCCTCCTCCTTGTCTCTGCTCTCATGGCTCCGTAAAAGGCGTGTGATGAAACCCTTGGGGTCTCCTCACCCTCATCGGCGAATGGGTTGAATGAAAGGTCATGATCATGAGTGACCATGGCGTCGCAGTTGTCAACGACGTCGTGCACACTCCAGGCCTGATAATAAACCATATGTTCTCACGTGATTCCGGCACCTCCGGACACTCGAAAATTGAAATTTTTCTCGAGGCTTCAAAGGTTTGTGCATATGAAGTGATCGTGTTAGGGATGGGCAGTAGTAGGGAAGGGGATACGTCTTGAGCACCGCTGATACGTACATACACCTAAAAGTACACAGTAACGTGTATCGTTTTCTAATCACATAGGAGATGCCATGGCAA
>Ga0307507_10004864_pt1 | contig 23033 bp, 12 predicted proteins | sample 7_EM_MG_FD_207223 | JGI IMG/M metagenome (GOLD analysis project Ga0307507, IMG submission 207223) | Populus trichocarpa ectomycorrhiza microbial communities from riparian zone in the Pacific Northwest, United States - 7_EM | ecosystem: Host-associated > Plants > Roots > Unclassified | place...
AATGTAGCTGTAACCGAGCAACGGGACGAGACCTGAAGGGGGAGAGGAGGGGTAGACCCAATAACCGTGGAAACTATTGGTAACCGTGTGCGTGTCTGACTAGGCAGCCTCTAAAGGAGGTGAAGAGAATGGAGAAATCGACCGTAGCCTGTTGAAGTGTTTCCTCCTACTGCAAACTGTAGTCCCAGCCGTCTGTAACATGGGCGAAAGGATGTTGCCGACCGTGCGAACGCTAAGCGAGGCAGCGAAGCGCAGGCGAAAAGAGGGGGTGATAGAGCCAAACGACCCCTAGCAACAAGGACGCCAGGGCCCAAGGACATGATAAGGGAAGTAAGGCGGGAGGGGGAGGGTGCAGCTCACTGAGAGTGCTGGTGCAGCTCACTGAGAGTGCGCGGGTGGTGGATGTTGACGATGAATTCTCATGGTATTGAGATTTCAATCGCCGGGTGTGTAAGGGAGATGGTTCGTGACCCAAATCCTATTCCCCGTGGGTGCCCTTATATAGGGGTTCTTCCCCCACCCCTAACCCTGTGTGACTCCTACCCTCGCGTCATGCGACTCATGACTCATAGTAAGTCATAGTGTGAAATCCATCAGCTGCGCCATATCTCGTAACCAATCAAAACTCATAAAACAAGTCATTTGCCCTAACGGGGTCACATGCATGAAACCCATGACTCATAAATATGAGTCATGTGCGAAATACATAAACCACATGACCACTAATGTGTGTCCTGTCAAATATCAACCAATAATTCTAAACCAATGACATCCTATTGCGTCGTTATGTGAGAACTTATGAGTCAACTGATCTCATAGCGTGAAAGATAACAAACCAATGACTAATCACTTATTAGTCATGTGAAAGTCTGCCTTGCTTAGTCACCGTTTGTGACAAAAAGAGAGAGATTCTTCTTTCAAGGCAATAATTTGCCCTTTCTCAAACTCTGTGAGATTGCCAGTCTTTTCTGGAGGAATGGTTGTTGACAGGTGGTTGATCGTTGTGGTGGGGTTTTTTGAAGGGTTGCCCGGTGGCCGCCGATCGGATGAATAGCTTTGTCCTAGTACTTCATCCATTAGTCTCTTTCTGCAAAGAGAAATTATTCTAGAGGGCTGCACTCAACGTGAATACAGTGTCTAATCAGTGTTCGCAGCCGTCCGAGATCCCCGTAGGGCCCAGCCTGGGAACCACCAAGAGCCCCGCATGAGACAGGATGGCAAAATGTACTCTGTCCTCGTCCTTGAATTTCCAGGATCTTTATTAATAGGAAGGATGACAAGGCCTATGATCTGAGATATATTCTGGTACATGATAGTATCAGGGCGCCGAGGGTGGTGGAGCACAGTGGGCGCCGGCAGGGGACGGCAGGGGACGGCAGGGGACGGCGGAAAGTTGCGGAAAACGAGGGAAAATGGCGGTAGACGGCAGACGACCGTGGGAGACAGTGGCGGATGGTCCTTCACTCGAATGTGTGGGACAAGGTCTAGATAAGACCAGAGGGACGATAGAATACCCTCTGTCCTTGTCTTTGATTCTTACTTGTTGGGCAACTTTAGACAATGACAGGAGGGGATATCAAACCGCCATCCCTCCTCGTCCTGGTTCAGCACAGACGGACTCCCCTGTTGTCAATACTGTATGTAATAAATCAAATTTGATTTCCCACCCAGGTGGGACTTCAAGGTGGCTAATAGTTTGGTTCATTAGCTGAATTACAAACTAATAGTTTCTTTTATGCAAGAGACATTATTGTATAGTGTATCACTCAACTTGGGTAGGTTTTGTAATCGATGAACGTTGACTTCCCATCCAGGTGGGAATTCAAGGTGGCCAATACATTGGTGGCTTCAGTGGTGTATGAACTACTAGTATCTTTCCTCTAAGAAAAATTGTTGTACACTGTATCACTCCACTTGAGCGGGTTGTGTAATCAACCCAAACTGACTTCCCACCCAGGTGGGAATTCAGGGTGGCTAATGCTTTGGTGGCCTAGGTGGCGTAAAAACTGCGAGTCTCATTCAGCTATGCGATATTAGCGCATAGTGTACTACTCATGGGGGGTAGATTATTTAATCAACTAAGCTTAATTTCCCACCAAGGTTGGAATTAAAGATGGCTAATGCTTTCGTGGCTTATGTGGTATATGAACTACTAGTATTTGTCCTGCAAGAGACATCATTGCACACCGGATCACTCAACTTAAGTAGGTTGTGTAATCAATCAAACTTGATTTCCCACCCAGGTGGGAATTCGCGGTGGCTAATGCCTTGGTGGCTGAGGTGGCCTATGAACTACTAGTCACTTTCCACTAAGAAAAAATTCTTGCATAGTGTATCACTCAACTTGCGTAGGTTATGTAATCAACTAAACTTGATTTCCCACCCAGGTGGGAATTCAATGTGGCTAATGCTTTGGTGGCTTAGGTGATGTACGCACTCCTTGTGTCGCCGCTGTAAGCAAAATTACAGCATAGACTATCACTCGAGTTAGGTAGCTTGACCAGGTCTGGTCCAGTCTGTTCTCTTGCCATTGACTGTGTAGTTGGTCTGATTAATTACCTTGGACCGGACTTGACTTTGAATGGACCGTGTAGTCCAGACTGGTCCATTCTCAGAACGTTCGGAACCTTGTATCGAGTGTCCTGTCCCACGAAACCACTATTTTGTCAGTGTCAGCATGGTGGCGTCCAAAATTTCGGAAGGTGTCAGTGTTTTACTCTTGTTCTGACAGTATAGCGAGATTTAGTGTTTTTCTCCGGAGAAGGTGTCATCAGCCTTTTAGGAATGTAGCTCAAAGATCATTAGCTAGCTGCAACAATGACCGACTCTCGCTGCCAATGCTCTCAACATTACCCACAACCTCCTCGCTATCCAACAAAGTAATTTCCCACTCCGTAGTACTCACATTCCGCCTGATACCCCCAAAACTGCCCTAAGGTTCTGTCATAAAGAAAGCCTTCTAGAAGTACTACATAACAGTGACTCCTAAAATCTAGAATGATCTAGAACCTACTATCTACTCCTCTCAATCTTACTCTCCACCCTATTACCTGCTATGTACCGTAAAGCAAAAATTTATTTCTAGTACAGTATTTATCAAAGAAATTAAGAAAACCAGAAAAATTATCAATATTGTCCCAAAAGGTTTTTGTGTCAGCACGCGTCGTCCCAACTCCAGGTACTTGTTTTTTTTGCATCGGCAATTTCGAAGTGTCCCAATTGACCTAGCCACTACAGCATTTTCTCTCACTATTTATGTATTACCTACATTGTATCTATACCTACTTTGTTTAATCCTTATATAATATTTGGTTAATACATTCAACTCCAATATATATAATAACCAGCTAATTCAATTCATATACTCTGTTATAAGCACCCTAGCAATTTTTAGAAGTCCTTGTTGCTACTCGGCATGCTCAGCCAGGGTTCCCAATGGTCGGTGGAGGACTAGACTGGACTTGGTCAGTATAGTCAAAGTCAAGTCTACTCTGAAGGTGGAAATTAGACCGACTAGACAGTCTTGATTGTTGGAACTGACTAGACCGGACCTGGTCGGACTGGGCGGACCGAGTGATAGAATGTACCCAGCCTTTGGCCAAGATTCTCCATCGTCCGGAGCTGGACTAGTCTGAACTACATGCTCCCGTGATAGTCAAGTCCGGTCAAAGGATAGAAATTTGACTGACCGAGCAGTAAATGGCAAGACAACCGACTAGACCAGACAGGATCAGACTCCGTAAGTCGAGTGATATCAGATGTTGGAATTTCGGTTAGACGGAAAAGACTAAGAACTGTTAGAGTTGACGGAAGTGGACATGCGGAGAGCATACAGAATGTCTTTGATGATTTGAGTTGTTCAGAAGTTGAAAGGATGGATTGAAAGGATTGACGGATTGAAGGTGTGGTTTTGTCTTTCCTTTATCGTTATGCAGGAAGGTGGAGTTATGCATGGAGCGCAATAGATGAGTGTGGGAAACGATAGAATGGTTGTGATGTTTTCCTTACACTCTATATATTCTTAGGTTTTGTTTAGTTAGTTTATGAGATAGACAAGAGCGAACGAAGTTTCGGATCCACCAGCCCTGAGTTAAGTCCCACTCTAGTTCTTGTGTTGAGGTTTTTGACTGTCGCGATTAGTCTGTCCGCCTATGATAGCCCCCACATTACAAGAAGAACCAATATGGGATCCGTCCGACAGAGTTTTATTTTTAGTGGAGGATCAAGCGAGCGTAGCATAATTTTGCTACGGTTGGTTTTTTGTTATAACTGCCGGCGAATTCGAAATGGTAGGACTGTCACATGTAGTAAAACATGACACAGCAACGGCCGCTTTGATTCAACAGGGGATCCCATATCAGACTGGTCCCCGACCGGACCGGACTTGACCTGACCAAATATTTCGGTCAAGTCTAGTCTCCTCCCCCATTCTCGACTGACCGGTCGGTCTCCTGTTCAGGACCTGACCGGTCGGACTATTCGGAACACTGTGCTCAGCTGACCGCACGCGCAGCCTATTCCTCTATCATTCTGATAAAGCCCTCGGAAATACGCTTAGGATCGACCTAGCTCCGGAAGGAATGCGGCTCTAAAAGAGTTAGATGTGCGGAGGCTTGGGTGGGTGGAAGCTATGAGAAGCGGAAGTTCCTTGTGATGATTGTTTCCCTATTTGTTGGCACAGGAGCCTACAGAAGAGAAAGGGGAACATAGGTCGGGGCGGGGGGAACTGTGTTGTGATCGATGGAAAGAGATGAGGACTTTACAGATTTATATATACTCCTATCTTCCCGTTATTTATTAGTAGAGCGTTGCGAGTACCAAAGCGAGGGTTAAATGAGAAGAAGTTTCCCACTGTAATGGAAAGTTGTGCTTTGGCGATTGAAGTCTTTTGTGTTGCTTACTCTTGGCGTTTCGTTTCGTTTTATTGCTGGGGTTTCGCCGTTTTGTTTCGTCGTCCTAGCCATGGTTTTCGACGTCGTGACTTATACTTTGAATAGCAATTCGAATGTCTAGTATTGTATGATAGGAAAATCATAGCTTGAAGCCGGAGACAAATTTCGAAAAATAAACAAACAGAACAATATCAATGAATGTGAATTTAATAAGCGCCCTCGGCGAAAAGCTCTAACTGAGTAGTGATTTTGGCATTAATGGGGCCCCTAAGCAGGTAGTTCGGTCAGGCTATGGGCCGGCCCATACCCTTTTGCGAAGGTTGGATTGGCCAGCCTATAGAGTGCAGTCCGGCATCTGATGTTTATCTAATAGGGCATTGCCGATCTGCCGATATCTGTAGGCTTTCGAGGGAGCGAGCATGATTGCGCAGAGTTTATTTTGTAGATGATTCCTTTGCACTCAAACCTTCAACCAAGAAAAAAAGTCACATTCATCAAAATAGGATAACAAGGAAAAATACATCCTGCTGATCCTTCATCCCCTCGTGTTTATTGCACACTTATTGGACACTGTACCAGTAGTGGCATTGGTGGAGGGAGAAGTGATCCAGAGTGTACTAGTATCTTATGTTGTAGTTTTCCGAAAGGTTGCCAAAGGTTGCGAAAGGGGCGCACCGTTTCCGGACCCTTTTTTTCTTTTTTTCTTCTTCGAGAGCTTGATTGCGCCATCGCATCCGCCTGCAGGGGTCACGCTGAAAATTTCGCTGTGGGGGGTCGGGTATTCTGTGAATTCTCAAAGTTCAGTTGCCTTCCAAGCGGGAACGAAACCTACTCGAGTAGGGCTCTGAGAAAAACAAAAACAAAAAATGATTCGCAGCCTTTGGTCTTGTGCCACCGATGGCGTATTTACCGAGGACTAGGGATAGCCAATAAAACTCTGGGCTATGTGAAAATTAATCTTAGCGCGCAAACTCTCGCATAAGTATCTCCCCTGTGGTATGGCTATTTAGGAGGAGAATGCTACGAGAGAGAAGGTATCCATACTGCTATTGCATACGGCCAAAAAATCGGCCGGAGCCTCATGATTTTGGCGGTATGCAATAGCAGTTGTGTTCACAAACGTCATGCGTTTGCGAGTACACACTTCCGCTTTCCTACTCCCACCCCATGGCATTCGGGGTCCCCCTCTTCACTCATTTCTGGAACAGGATTTTTATATTCTGCCTATACCCTTTCTTTATAGTCTCATAACAATACTATAAAAACTCCTTGAAATTGACATTCTCCAGAGAACGAATAACGCTTTCCTAACACTCTGCAACTAAACATATTAAATCTCATGAACAAACCTTGGCAACTCTATTTGCCCGTGAAACTATGCCTATCGTGATCTGACAGGTTGGTGGTGGCTCATGATCCAGTGTGGGGTTTTAGAAGTTTTTATGGTAACTCAGGAGAAGATTCTCGCTTGGTGTGTGAACGCTTTCCTAGAATACCTTGCATGGACTAACTGTTATGGTCCTGAATGCGAGCTCAACTTTGCTTAGCTGTTGCTCATGGAAGACGATTGGCACATGGATTCTCCCTCCTACTCATAATTGCCTGACGGTTGTAAAGGAGACTGCTTGTGCATACAAGCCAAGAATTGGTCAGAGCCTCTTGTAGTCTGTTTACGAACTTCAAGCAAAAAAAATACTTGCGGGAACTTGGGAGATCCTTATATTGTACTGGTATCTTATTGCCCCAGCAACTTCGCCAGACACGGCTCAGGAATCTAGTAAGGGCGGCTCAAGCCAGCACCAACACCATACAATTTCCGTGACATCTTTGCAGCTGTGGGATTTTAACTTGCAAATGGGCAAAACGGACATACCGGTACCTTCAATGAAGAACTTGTTTGCACAGAATTGCCTCAGCCCACCATAGACTATAATTGTGGAAAGATTATCGTTTAAAATTAGTATCCCTTATCAAAAGTTCCAACCAGCTTAGTGGGCGCCCCCTCGTCAGTGATTTGGACGATGGTCTTCCATGATCGCAGTCTGAGCCCAATACACTCATTGGCGTGAGTAGCCAGAATATGCGGGAGGGATGGAAATATTTGTTTGCCAGCAGGGCGGAGAGCACACCACGCGCCCTTTTTTTTTGCGCATGTTTTTTGCCTTGGCAAGGAAACGATTGGATAGTCGGATACGGCATTGTTTTCTAGCTGCAGGTAGGAGCTGTGCCTTTCTTTGGTGGCAACGTACTGTACCAAGAAAAAAAAGCAACTTCATTCCGGAGACTTGAGCCCCGTAAAGTGTGGGTGCCCGCTTAGCGCTTGAAATGCCTTAACTTTTCGTCTTCCCTCACCATTGCCCAAACCTGCTCGAAAATATTGCCTTCTACCTCCCGTTACCCCCCCCTACTCAACGAAAAGTACCACCACTGCCACTAACAACAAGAAGAGATATGCAAGGAAAAATGGGATCTGCAGCATACCGAAAGCCGCCCATTACAATAAACCAAAACGTCGGGAACGTGGCCGATAGCTACAATAATGTGTGGAATAATTGCCAGATATCGGACGAGAAGCGCCAGATTCTAGAGTGGTTGTCTCCCATGGCGCCCCGGGAAAGGCATCAGGCTGTACGCGAGGGCCGGATGGATGGAGTGGGAGCTTGGCTTCTTCGCACGAACGAGTTTGTGAAATGGTATACGAGTGAGGATCAGGCTGTCAATCCGGTGTTATTCTGTCATGGTGATCCAGGAGTGGGGAAGACATATCTGAGGTGCGTAAAAGTAGCTCTGTTGAAATACCGGTGGCGTGCAGAACTAACTCAAGCGCGGAAACTAACTCAAGCGCGGAAACAAAAGCTCTCTTGTAATAGATACGCTGTGCGATACGTTTGATGGGAGCAGTGTGGCCGTGGCTTGTGTCTATTGTGACTTCCATGCGCATAAATCGCAATCCGCGACTGGAGTGTTAGCAGCACTCTTGAAGCAACTGGTGGCCGGGGTGGAACCAATCCCAAAAGAGATAAGGGAGGCCTTTGAGCGAGCGAAGGGGAAGGTTGACGGTCGCGCACTCCGGCTCCCAGAAATCCACACCATGCTCATCAGGTCTACCTCATTATTGCGACGGGGATTCATTTGCATCGACGCGCTAGATGAGTTTCCCACAAAGCATCGACCTGAACTTTGGGACTCTTTACAGCACATTGTCCGGGAGTGTCCAAACATTCGACTATTTGTTACTGGGAGGCCACACATTCGAGAGGAAGTGAAGAATTATTTCCCCGAATTTCCCGATCTATCCTCTATAAAGCCCACCGAGGAGGATATTCGAGGATACGTTACTATGAGGCTGAGAAGGGACCCTGAGTCGGATGCAATGGACCTCGAGCTGGAGGCTGATATTCTTAGAATTATTCCCGATAAGATCTCGGGGACGTAAGTAAGACCCGCCCGAATTAAATCAAAGGTCACTAACTGACCTTGGCCTCTAGATTTCTTCTTGTTTCCCTAATTATGGATGCAATTCTAATAGGCGCGACAAGATACCAGAGAAGCCAAACACTTCTTAAAATGACCAACGGCTTTGGATTAGATGATGCATATAGGACAACACTGGATCGCATCAGAGAGCAAAAAGGGTACAGAGAGAAGCTCGGAATTTCAGCACTGATGTGGATTCCATGTTCCAAACGGCCGTTAAAAGCGGAAGAGCTGTGCAATGCATTAGCTGTGGAAACAGGAACCTTAGACTTCAACGCCGAGAATGTCCCGACAACGCGGACATTGATGAGCTGCACACTTGGGCTTGTTACAATTGATGAGCAAGGGTCAACAGTCCGTCTCGTGCATTTCACCCTTCAAGAGTATATTGCGGCAAACAACTTGTTCGTTACACCTCACTCGATGATGGCCGAAATATGCCTCACCTACCTAAATTTTCTGTCCATTTGTGATCTCTCAACTTCTCTCGATACCATCCCATTAAAAATGCCGTTTCTCCACTATGCCTCATGTTTCTGGGGGTCCCATGCCAAGAAACATGTAACAGAAGGTGTGAAACAGCTAGCACTACGACTTCTTCGGCGAGATGCGGGCCACATATCGGCTGACATTCTCCTTCGCGAGGAGAGTGTTGACTTCTTGTCTTGGTTGGATCGCCGCCATGGTAAACATCCCGATCTGCGGGGATTTACTGGGCTACACTGCATTGCATACATGGGGGCTACCGAAATCGCGATGGCCATGGTGGACATGGGAGTATGGGACTTGAATGGGCGTGATTCTAAGGGCGCAACACAATTGATATGGGCTCTGAAATCTGGGAACCCCACACTCGCAAAACTCCTTCTTGAGCAAGGAGATGTCAATCCCACCTTATCAGACAACGGGGGCCTAACACCACTCGCACATGCTGCGAAGGCTGGTCATCAGGATGTGGTTGAGCTACTCCTGCAGCGTGAGAATGTCAATGCGGATATGTCGGATGGAGATGGCCGGACACCACTATCTCTTGCTTGCCAATCTGGAAATGAGGGCGTAGTGAAGATACTCTTAGAGAGCGGGGATGTCGACTCAGATTCGTCGGATGAATATGGCTTGACACCATTATTATATGCTGCCGAATCTGGACATGAGGTTGTAGTGAGGATACTGCTGGAGCGAAGGGATGTCAATTCGGGTTCATCGGATAATGATGGCCAGACACCGCTATCATATGCTGCCCAATTTGGATATGAGGGTATAGTGGAGATACTACTAGAGCGAGTGGATATCAATCCGGATTCACCGGATAAGGATGGCCGGACACCACTATCATATGCTGCCAAATCTGGACATGAGGGTATAGTGAAGATATTGCTGGAGCGAGGAGATGTTAGTTCGGATTCGTCGGATAAAGATGGCCGGACACCACTATCATGTGCTGCCAAATCTGGACACGAGGGTGTAGTGCAGATACTGGTGCAGCGCGGGGATGTCAATTTGGATTCGTCGGATAAAGATGGCCGGACACCACTATCATATGCTGCCGGATCTGGGCTTGAGGGCGTAGTGAAGATGCTACTGGAGCAAGGGGATGTCAATCCCGATTCGTCAGATAAAGCTGGCCGGACACCATTATCATATGCTGCCAGATATGGGCATGAAGGAGTAGTGAAGATATTGCTAGAGCGAGGGGATGTCAATTCGGATTCATCGGATAAGGATGGCCAGACACCACAATCATATGCTGCCCGATTTGGACATGGGGGTGTAGTGAAGATACTCTTAGGGCGGGGGGATTTCAACCCCGAATATTCGGATAATGGTGGCCGGATACCCCTCGGGCACGCAGAACGTTCTGAGAATATTGGTGTGGTGCGGCCATTATCAAAACCAAGGCCTTTTAGTCACCAAATATCACAAACGAATGACCTGACACTAAAGATTCCTAGCCCTGCCCCGCGTCCTCTCGAGGAGGTAGAACCTAGACCTGTGTCACGACGAGAAAACATGATTCCAGACCTAAGACACGAGATCACAGAAGCCACTCCTCTCCTCCCGCCCGACCAACCTTCACTGAACCAACTACAAGCATCCCCTCCAGTGCCCGCTCTGGCGCCCATCCCCACATCCCATACCACCCCTGATTCCACCATGTCGCAGCATTCCAGGCCCCCGAGGAATTGCATTACAGCGCTCCACAACATTTTTTATCAGGTTAAGCGCAGGCTTCTCCCTTCATCCCAACTTCCTCGCGGGTACCAATCGCTCCCTCCGAGGATTCTATCGGGCTTTGCCGCCAAATTTCTTTATCTGCATCACACCTGCTTCAGGAATCTACTCCGTTACGCTTCTAGCACCCCAAAAATAGTATCTTCATGCACTCTATAAAATCCCTTCCCGGGCCTATAAGGTATCAAATTTTCTCCTCACCAGGTATTTGGCTAAGACATGAGCTCCGAGTCATTCCGCTTGGAACAGAGATAATTGTGGGAGGGAATTTTCTGCCGAGAATATGCCATTACTCCTATGGCTTCCTTTTTCTCCATCATTTCCTTTGTCTTGCCGCCTTCTTCGAACAGATGCCAGTAGGAGAAATTTATCTGGGGTTTCCGTGCATGGCAGTATTTTTATTTTTTTATGTCCACCCTCTGTTTTTCCACTTCCTTGGCTAAGGTTATTTTAAAACACGTGTCTATCTGTAGGAATATATTGTAACATTGCTATTACGAATGGCTGTGAGTTGGTTGAAACATGCCCAGATCGATAATATTTTTGTTTCCCCCCCCCGATTTTCTAGAGGGACAAGGGTTCTTGCTATAATAGCTTAGATCTAGGATATTTTCTCTTACCATTTATGTATTACGTACATTGTATCTATACCTATCTCGGTTTAATCCACACACGATTTTTGAACAACTATTTAGGGTAGCGGGGCACAGCGGATCCAATCCTTAATGACCGAGCAACACAAAACTTTTATTGATATGAATAAAGATAACCAAGAATAAGAAAGGTGAGAGTAGTAGAGAAAACAATGTTGTGCGGTAACGAATGAAATGCGATAGTCAACAGAGAATAAATGACAAAGGGGATATAGGCTGTCTTATATCGTTCTCAACATAGAAGCTTTCTTCCCATGGTATGCTTCCGGCGCATGCCAAATTTCTTCTCCAGCCTTCCAGCACTTAGTCGCCGTTCTGCCTTCTTTCCGAGACTGGTCCGAGGTAGAGGAAGTCTGACCGAGGATAGAGTGATGCCACCTGCCGAGGGAGTGGTTGATGTTCGGCTATGCTCAGTATTCGTGTTTCGCTAGAGGTGAAGGCGTGTTTGAGAATGTCGCATTAAGTATGCAGGGTGTGTTAGGATAGTCGTAGGAAGCTAATGATTGTCGAACATCTTTGAAGCAACAGTTTGTTTCAAATGGTTGTGGCGGTAACTTTCATCCTGCGCGAATGGGAAAATATGTATGTGATGAGCAGCTGAAAATGACGAATCTCCAACAACGATATGGTATTTTTTTCACACTTTGGACTCGGATATGGACGATAACCGGCCAATGAAATGCATATACTTTATTGAAAACACCCTAGCAATTGTTCGAAATTTTTAATACTGCTCGGCATGCTCGGTTAATCGCGTGTGCAGCCTATCTCATTATCATTTTGACAAAAGCCTTCGGATATGTGCTCAGGATCGATTTATCGCGGGAAGGAATGTAGCTCTGGAGGACGCTGATTTGCGAAGGCTTGGCTGCGTGGAAGTTATGGGAAGCAGAAGCGCTTTAAGATGTTTGATCTTCCTATTTGTTAGCACGAGAGTTGGCAAGCGAAAAAGGGGGACATACGTCAAAGAGAAGGAGCTGTGTCGAGATTGATGTCAAGGTAGGAAGACTTTTGCTGATTTATATATACTCCTTCCTTTACCGTTAGTTACAGTGCTACGAGCATGAGAGTGAAATTTGAATGGGAAGAAGTTCGCCACTCTAAGTTGTGCGTTGGCGATCGAAGTATTTTGTGTTGCTTATAATACCTAAGAGATATTTTGATATTTGGTTATTTTATCTTTCTATCAGCTTAGGAATGCCTAGTGCGCTCAAAATTCTCATTCTTACAGGACTTCTTTTGTAAGCAGCTACATGTAATGTTGGACTGGTATACTTGAACATAAGTTCTGAACTCTAAATATACGATGGCACTAACATTTATATATCCAGTGCTTGCAACGGTTCGGGGCTTGATTGACTTTGGAGTCGATCTAGGACAGTGAAATTCCAGGATGGCAGTCTTTGGTTAGGACTGTGGCCCCTATTAGGGTAAGGCAGTGCCCTTCGGCAGTAAGGGTGGTAGGACGGCAGGCGTTTCCAATGGGTTGAGGGAGATGTGGGATACTGGGAAAACTGGCGACTGGGCGAGTGATCTTCTATGATTTCGGCTCTGCCTATCTCTACTCCGAAATCTAACATATAGAATGAATGACCCAAGCAAGAATTTGCGAGTCTATTCATAGATATATATTCTGTTTAGGAAGGAATCTTCGGCCCCCCCTACTGTCTCTATTAAGGGCAAGTTTAGGCGCATTTCACGATCCTGGGGAGAATCAGTGTTCCTAGCCGTCCAGTCCGTCCTTCTTCGGGGTAGGACGGGACGGACTACGGCTCATAGTCCGTCTTTTGGGGGTTCTATGACGGACTATAGGGGATTGCAGTCCTAGCGCTTGGACCTCCGGTGCTGGCTAAAGTAGGAAACCCTCCGAACCAATCATTATCTTATCATGAGACACCACTCGTGCAGTCCCCGGCCGTCCCTCACAATCCCCGGCGGTCATTTACAGTCCCCTGCCGTCCCGTCCCGTGAAGGGCTCTTGGGAGTCCCCCCGCGAGGCCTCGCCGGGCCCCCCAACGGTTGGGAGCACTGGGGAGAATTATGAGGCCAGTTACCATATTCCCCATTCCATAGGATGGTGTAGTATCCATCCATATGTGGTGTCCAAAGTAAATGCGTTTACAAGATATGGATAAATAAATCAGTGTATCACTGTGAGAGGTACATTTTAGGGGTATAATAAAAATAACGGCGGCGTAGCGGGGGGCTGCGGGCTTGAGGATAATTACCAGAGGTCGCCGCACACGTGACCCTAAAAGATACATTCTATGCGTGTCTTCGGCGAAGGACCTCCACTCATCCATGGAATACGGATATCACCCATTCTCGTAATTTCCTGGGGCTTGTGAACACAACTCATATTGCATGCCAGCAAATACCGGCGGCCTCCGCTTATTTCTTGCTCGTATGCAATAGCAGTTGTTTTCACAAACGTCAGGACATTACGAGTAGTCCGCCCTGTCCTGCCTCAAGACTGACAGAGTGGGCCGTTATGGGTGCTGGATGTATTTAAATTACGGGACATAATGATTCGTCCTATGCCTTTTTTACACCAAAAATGGACATTTTTAAACAAACAATTCTCAGCGCTGCTTATGGGAAAACACTTGAAATCTTTTCATCAGCTAGGGAATGACTATCTACTCAAACCTCAACAAGTAGAAGTGTAAGGAATCAAAGTTCTCTTAATTATTCATGATTGCATTAACGAGTGTCAAAGCAAGTTAAATTTTTGTAAAAGGCTCCATACGAAAAGGTACATGGCAACCGATGCCAGTTGCTTAAATGACTATTTCTCCACCACTTGGCAATATTTAATGAATCTGTAACTTTCACCACATTATCTACAGGCTTGCTAATGCAAGGGCAAATTCTCGTTGATTCTCATTGACATTGTGTAATGAGATAAGGTGGTGAAGATGGCCACTTTTGGTGTAAAAAGGGAATTGGATTAATATTGTTGATTTAGTACCGTATTTATTTAAGGTGAAAAGATAGCTCTAATCCCGGCATAAGGTCCCTGAGGCATTACATTTCAAGGGGCAAGCAAGTCCCATCATCGGGTCTGCAGGTGCCGTCTCACCCCACCAACCCCTCTACCGAAGTTTGGCACCATTTTAGTGAATGGCTGTACCCAATATGAGCACAATTTATAATTTACACCACACCATCATGATAGCCAGTGGCTCGATTTGATACAGATATTCAAGAGAGCTAATAGATAGTATTCGCACTTATGATAAGCAGAGATAGATTAAAAATGAGTAAGTTCCTAAAAAACAAGTGTTTTGTATATGATGCTTTTGCACCCCAAAATACAGCTACAAGCAATCAAAAGTTAGGTTCATCACGGCAGGGTAACAAAGGAAATACCTTCTACTGAGCTTAGCTCATCATCCCTAGTTTAGCTTAGGCTCCTGTTGAAGACTCTACTCAAATAATTATTTTCTGATGTTTGCAGACCTGGCTGCTATTGTATATGGGGGAAATATTGCCTGGAGCTTCAAGGTTTTGGCGGTATACAATAGCAACCGACTTTGCAAACATCAGAAAATTACGAGTAGTAACATCGGTTGATGAGGCTCGGGATCGTGTGTGTATTGGTATGATATATTGGAGCTTCTCCAAAGGGTGCGAGAGTGGCCCATAGCTCCCCGAGCTTCTTATTTTCTTTATTTTCTGAGTCTAGTTGAGCAACAATATCCACAAGGGGTCGCGATGAAAATTTTCACCCTCAAAACTCTGTATTGTGAATTCCTGAGTTCGGTGGGGTGCCAAATTCTGATTCAACGGTGAGGTCTGATAATAAAAAAACCCGATTCGCAATCTTTTATCTTGGGCTAGCGCTAGCATATTTACTGAAGACTACTCGTACTGTAAGCATTACCAATAAAATACGAGGCTGTGTGAGAGTTAATCTTAGTGTGCAAGCTCTCTCATACAGGTGCTCTCCACTCCCTCTGCTATGCACGTGCGGTAGTTGTTTAAATTCCAAGCCTTGATTTGCTTAAACGTGTAGCCTTTTACTCGATTTTTTGCTCATCAAATCGGGTAGGTTACAGAGTCGCTCAGCTCCCTCCCTGCACGCCTCTGTTTTGCTACACCCACCCAAACATATTGGGACCACCTTCCTCTCACCTGTTTTCAGGAAAGAATTTATATTATCATACTCGTACTAGAATACCTAGGCCGCCCACCTCTCAATTACTCAAAAACATACGCAATCCTAACAAAAAAGTCCAAAAAGTCGTGAAAGCTATTAACATGCGTCATAGTACCGTACTAGTAAGTCAAGCGAAGCCTCTCGTTTGGTGAGGGAAGCAAGCTGAATTTTGCTTAGCTGTGTAACCCCCTGCAGCTTCCGGCACTGAGCTGAACACTCAATTGCAGCAACGGGAGAAAAAGGCTTGTGATATCTTAGCACTAACACTTTATCAAGCAGCTACTCATCTGTCACCTCGCATTGGTTATGTCGTATCCTATCATGATACCGGAATATTAACGGATGATACTAGTGCCATTCCGACTTATACGAGAAGATGCGGTATAAAGTAGACAAGGGAGAGGATGTTCATACTTCATTCACAATGCCGAAGGGAGAAAGGCTGCGATTTCGGTAAAACCAAGATTGTCGTTCGACAGAAGTATTATTTATGACACCTTACTACATGTACTCGTACAGTACTTGTATTGAGGGGCGGTCGGCACTTGGATTCTCCCTCGTGAGTACTCGCGGTTGCCTATGGAGGTAAAGTGCAGGGTCTGCGTTTTGAAGGTTCCACAACCGAGGTCTGCAACCCTCACCTCCTGTGGGACTTACAAAACTTAGGCTTTGTACTTCGATAACGTTTTTAAAATTGATTGTTTACGCATATCGCATGGTCTAGGCGAAAAATTGGCCAGAGCCTCAGGATTTTAGTGGTAGACAGCCTCGAAGGACACGCAGATACCCCCTACTTAAACAGAAGCCTATTGGCAGGCTTTGTATGAGAAAATGGGTGGAGGTCAGCGCAATAGCCATAGTTCATCCAAGTAAACCACGTGAAAGTTTCTTATTTGGGTTTAGCTATCCGGGTGAGTGGGGAATGTCCGGGTGGGCGGAAAGCCATCTAGGCAATACGGTAGCAATCTATTTTATACAGTAAATTTTAGGCAATAGCGAGCACCGGTACCTTGACGGTACAGCGCTGGAGCGATTTGTGGTAATTATATATCATCCGGGCATCTTATTGCTTGGAGAACTTGGCCTGGCGTGACTCTAGAAGCAAGCGAAGGTTGTTGCACTAGCACAAGCATCAAACAGTTTCCACGAAAGCCTTAGGTGAGTTTGACTTAAAAATAGGTCAATCAGACATACAGCCACAACTGATCTCGCCTGCCATCAAAATTCCGAAGCCCGGCAGATTCCTTGAACTTGTTTCCATAGAATTAGCCTGGCCCACCATAGAGCAATATGGCGGAAATGGTAATGGTCAATACCGTGTGTCTTATCAAAAGTTCATACTGTACCATCTTAGAAAGCGTTTCCTCATAATCTTTCGAGTCAGTCGTCCTCCTGAATCCTAACCTAAGCCCAAAACACCCTTTAAGGTAACCATAGTGTTTGGCTCACAGCCGCTCTAAAATAGGATGTTCCAGGTGTTTTCAAATTGTTTCCGGTAGGGCTAGAATTTGTGCCCAATTACCAATGCCTGTGGGCAATCATTTATAAGGTCCTGAATCAGTCTTTATGTAATATCTTATTATGTGTTATCGTGGATTATTAATTCCTCACCCTAGTATTTTTCTGATGTTTCCTCATTGATGGAGCCTAAGGAAAGTACGAAAGAAGGAACGAACAAAAGTGCAATCGAAATTGGCTCTTGGAGGAAAGGCAAAATATGGAGGAATGGTGCTCTAGTTCACTCGGCTCTCTCTAGCTCAGGAAAGGCTAGGAGATCTATCTCTCCGTCTAACTAACAACAACCGAACACTGAATCATCGCTCTAAATGGCGGTAAACTCAAATGACGTTGACTGAACACCCCTTTAGCTTCTGCCACCTGGCGGAAAAGTTTCAAGATTTTGAAAAGTCAGCCTCTTAGGGGCCTAGCCCAAGCATTTAATCCAGAAGTAACTACGCAAGCACTCTTTCTGGTTTTGGCTACCGGCATCCGTTAGTGATGATTTTATTCAGATTTTGCTACTTCTACTTTTTTGTGTTGTAAATAATTCCACCGATTTAACTGCCTTTTCTAACTGACTAGAGGCACCCCTAGAGTGTAGCACAGATGGACTCAATTGCCACAAAAAATATTGAAGGGGAATCTATCATCTTCATTCACGGAAGTGACGGAACTCTGGTCATGGGCTAGCTGGCTGTTACCTTCCCGCTTCATGGGTGCGGTGCTGAGCTGTGCTTATGCCCGAGCATAGTGCCAGCAAGGGCATGATAGATTTTAAACAATAACTTTAAACTCTAGTTTTTAGAATTAACAATCTAGTCGTCATTCAAGTTACATTAGAATGGCTGATAGTCCCTTGAGCTATTCTCAGACGACCAAATGCCTGCTCCTCCGCTGATGGCCATTATACTCAGGAGGGTGGAAGATATAATATTTGAATGCGAGCCAGAGAGGGGTGTGATCCGCGCGGCTCACTCGTTGGATTGGTGGGCAAGTTTTTCGCCTTGGCAAGGAAATAATGAGATCGGGGTACAAGTGCCGGCATTGGTTTCTGGCTCCCGGCAGGAGCAGCTTTGTTTTTTGGGGGGTAGCAACACACCAGAAAAACAGTAACTCCAATGTCCATTCTGAAGACTTGAGTCCGGTCCGGTACAGTAACTTCCGGGACTCATTTTGCGCTTAAAAAGGGTTTATCACTGGTCTCCCCTCCTGAACCCATCCGAAAAAATTACCATTTACCTCTCCTTACCCCCCCTCTTAATATACGAAAGGCACCACCTTCACCATCACCCCTACTAACACCAACACGCGATATACAAAACATGATGAGTTCTGCAGCATGCCAGAAGCCGACCATTACTATAAACCAAAACGTTGGTAATGTGACGGATAGTTACAATAATGTGTGGAATAATTGCCAGATATCGAACGAGAAACGCCAGATCCTGGAGTGGCTGTCCCCCATGACACCACGGGAAAGGCATCAGGCTGTGCGTGAGCGCCGGGTGGATGGAGTAGGAAACTGGCTTCTTGGAACGAGCGAGTTTGAGAAATGGCATACGAGCGAGGATCAAGCTGCTAACCCGATATTATTCTGTTACGGTGATCCCGGAGTGGGGAAGACATATCTGAGGTGTGTAAAAGTACCTCTCTTGAGATACAGTTAGCGCGCAAAACTAACCTAAGCGTGGAACAAAAGCTCCCTTGTGATAGATACACTGTGCGATGCGTTTGATGGGCAAAATGTGGTTGTGGCTTGCATCTACTGCGACTTCCATGAGCATAAAGAACAATCCGCGACCAGCGTATTAGCAGCTCTCTTGAAGCAACTTGTGGCAGGGGTAGACCCAATCCCAGAAGAAATCAAGGAGGCCTTTGACCGAGCAAAGAGAAAAGTTGACGGGCGGGCACTACGCCTCCCAGAAATCTATGCGATGATTACCAGGTCTGTGTCCTCGCTGTGGAGGGGATTTATCTCCATCGACGCACTGGACGAGTTTCCCACAAAACACCGACCTGAACTTTGGGACACCCTAGGGAACATTACCCGGGCATGTCCAAACATTCGACTATTCATTACCGGGAGGCCCCACATTCGAGAGGAAGTGAAGAAATATTTCCCCAAACATCCCGATCTATCTATAAAGCCCACCAGGGACGATATTCAAGGATACATTACCATGAGGTTGAAAAAAGACCCGGAGCCGGATGCAATGGATCCGGATCTGGAGGCCGATATTCTTACAATCATTCCCGACAAGATCTCGGGGGTGTATGTACAACCTGTCCATGGTGAATACAAGGTCATTAGCTAACCTTAATCTGTAGATTTCTTCTCGTTTCCCTCATTATGGATGCGGTCCTGGAAGATGCGACAATACATCAGAGAAGACGAACTTTCCAGAAGATGACCAATGGTTTTGGTTTGGATGATGCATATAGAACAACATTGGGTCGGATAACAGAGCAGAGAGGTAATCGAGTGAAGCTAGGAATAGAAGCCCTGATGTGGATTTCATGTTCCAAGAGGCCTTTGAAAGCAGATGAGCTGTGCCATGCATTGGCGGTTGAGGCAGGAACAACGGACCTCAATGTCGGCAATGTCCCATCGATACGGACCTTGTTGAGTTGCACATTAGGACTTGTGACGATTGATGAGAAAGCATCGGTGGTTCGTCTCGTGCATTTCACCCTTCAAGAGTATCTTGCGGCACATTCCAGCTGGTTCGTCACACCTCACTCGATGATGGCCGAAATATGCCTCACCTATCTTAACTTTCAGACTATCTGTGAGCTTTCAACTGCACTTGATACTATCCCATCGACAACACCGTTTCTCCACTATGCCTCCTGTTACTGGGGGTTTCATGCTAGGAAGGAGGTAACGAAAAGTGTAAAATGGTTGGCGTTACGACTCCTTCGAGGAGATGCGAAGCACATATCGGGTAGCATCCTCCTAGGTGAGATGAGGAGGGTTGACTCTGAGCCCTGGATGGGTTATTACTGGTGTACACATCTCGATCTCCAGGGATTTACTGGACTACACTACATAGCATACATGGGGGTTTCCGAAATCGCGATTGACATGATAGATCTGAAAATATGGGACTTAAACGGGCGTGATTCTAATGGTGCAACGCCATTGATGTGGGCTGCTAAATACGGGAATTCAACGCTCGCGAAGGTGCTTCTTGAACAGGGAGCTGTCGACCCCACTTTAGCAGACAACCTGGGCCTAACACCGCTCACACATGCTGCGAAGGCTGGACATCAGGACGTGGTCAAGCTACTCCTGCAGTGCGGAAAGGTGAATCCTGATTCGTTAGATCACCGTTGCCGGACACCACTATCACATGCTGCTGGATTTGGACATGAGGGCGTGATGAAGCTGCTCCTACAGCGCAGAGATATCAACCCCGATTCGAATAAGTACGGTTGGACACCACAAGCATGTTCTGCCGAATCTGGATATGGGGGTCTAGCGGCACAAGCCCAGCGGCGATCGCATTACCGCCGCTTAAGAGCTCGTGGCGATGGCCGCACACCGCTATCATATGCTGCTGGGTGTGGGCAGGGTGGTGCCACGCAACTACTCCTTGAGTGTGGGGATGTCGACCCTAATTGGGGAGATGGGAATGGTCGGACACCACTATCATATGCTGCTGGATTTGGACAGGAGAGCGTAGTGAAGATACTACTGGGGAGAGGGAATGTCAGTCCCGATTTGGGGGATGCGGATGGCTGGACACCACTATCATATGCTACCAGCTCTGGGTATGAGGGTGTGGTCAATCTACTCCTGGAGTGCGTGCATGTCAATCCCGATTTTCCAGACCAACGACACCGGACACCCTTATCACATGCTGCCGAATCCGGATGTGAAAGCATGGTGGCGATACTGCTAGCGCGCGGGGATGTCAACCCCGATTCCGAGGATAAAGGTGGCCGGACACCACTATCATATGCGGCTGGGTCTGGACGCGAGAGCGTAACGAAGATGCTCCTAGAGCGAGTAGATGTTAATCCCGATTCGTCGAATGAATACGGCCGGACACCACTATCATATGCGGCTGGAGCGGGACGCGAGGGCGTAGCGAATATGCTACTAGAGCGAGAGGATGTCAATCCGGATTCGTCGGATGAATACGGCCGGACACCATTATCATATGCTGCCAGATCTGGACATGAGGGAATAGTGAAGATACTCTTGGAGGGAGGGCATGCTAATCCTAATTTGAGGGATAACAGTGACCGGACACCACTATCGTGGGCTGCCGAATCTGGACAGGAGAGCGTAGTGAAGATACTGCTAGATAGAGGGAATGTCAATCCCAATTGAGGGGACGCGGATGGCTGGACACCACTATCATATGCTAGATCTAGATATGAGGGCGTATTTAAGATACTACTAGAGTGAGGGAACGTCGGTCTTGATTCGTCTGGCCAATATGGCAGGACGCCACTATTATGTGCTGCCGAATATGGAAGTGAGGGTGTAGTAAAGATATTATTGGAGAGAGGGGATGTCAACCCCGATTCGTCCGACCAAAATGGCCAGACAGCTCTCAAGCAAGTAGAACAATCTGAGCTCATTAGTGCGATGAGCATGTTATCAGAACCAAGGCATTTTAGTCATAAAAAATCACAAACCAGTGGCGTGACGGCCAAAATATATCCTATGCCCACTCAGGCGAGAGTCCAGTAAAACCCTATACCACAACATGAAGGAATTATTCCAATCATAAGGCACGAAATCACCGAAGCCACACCTTCCTCCCCCTCCAACGAGCCCCCCGTGAATCAACCCCGACTGCATCCCTCAGCACCCGTTCTCGTGCCCGCTGCGTCATATGACACTGCCCTCAACTCTACCATCTTGAAGCACTCCAAGCCACTGAAGCGTGATCGAGCGACCCCGCCACCTTTACTTGGTTCTAAGCGCCCCGCATCCCCTGGCCTCAAAACCCCCGACAATACCTATCATCCCCATTGATGCATGATGAGATTTCGCCCACCACCAAGAACATAATCATAAGCATCTACGCACACCCCTACATCATTCATCCCCCCTACATCTTCACCATCCACTGGGAAATACTATCTATATGCGCTTTATCAAATGTGTTTCTAGCCTTCAATGTACCAACTCCGATATCTAACGATGACCAGAATTCCTAATTCCTCTAATTAAATGGGAATACGCACGTCAGGACACCCACCACAGCTGCTCCAAATTCCTTATATAGCTTCTTCTTTCTCCAACGCCTCATTTATATTGGCTTGCCCCATTGCTTCTTCGAGAGGATGCTTGTAGGAGTAAGCTACATCGGGTTTCCATGTCTGATATTGATTTTTCTTTCCTTACATCCTTGTTCTGTTTTTCCTCTTCATTGACTAATGTTATTCTAGAGTAAGAGTCAATAGGTGATGACGTATTGTATGATTACTGAAACAAATGTCTCGGAGTTGGTTGGCGTACGGTGATATCCGTGATGCTTTTTTTTTTCCTCTTCCGCTTTGTTAGAGAAAAGGGTTCTTGTTATTATTGCTTATATCCCAGGCTTTTATTTCCCTATTTATATATTACCCGGATGTCATCCGTAGTGATGGGCACGATCATGCTCGATCATAAAATTTTGATGTGCTCGAGCACGATTTATGATCGAGCATGGGCCAAATTCTATGATCGAGCATGATCGTGCCCATCACTAGTCATCCGTATCAATTTGGACTTAAGTATTGTGTTTTGACTTTTGAACCCAATATGAATGGTATATTGTTATTCCAAAATCATACACTTAATGTAAAGTACGGGGACAAAGCTTTTCGTCCGGCGCGGCAACGGCAACCCCACTCCCACCATACATTTATTTCCTATACAACCACAACTGCTTAGAATGAACTGAAAATCTATGTACATATCCAGTAGATATAAGAAAACTTCCATCTAAATTTTTAGAGAAAAGAAATCAATACTTAGTATACCATCCCTTTGCATCTAGAACAGCAGCCTCTCTCCTAGGCATAGACTCCCACAGGCTTTCCAAAAAATCCCCTTCAATATCCTGAGTCCAAACCACATCAAGAGCTTCTGCTAGACATCTTCTAACAGTATCA
>Ga0307507_10004865_pt1 | contig 23029 bp, 26 predicted proteins | sample 7_EM_MG_FD_207223 | JGI IMG/M metagenome (GOLD analysis project Ga0307507, IMG submission 207223) | Populus trichocarpa ectomycorrhiza microbial communities from riparian zone in the Pacific Northwest, United States - 7_EM | ecosystem: Host-associated > Plants > Roots > Unclassified | place...
AGTCTGTCCAGTATGGTCTAGATTACGTCTTAGGAAAGTGGAAGTGTCTGTAAGTATCTAACTGTCTGTCCGTATCGTAAGGAAAAAGAGTTTATAACACTGTCATTGCCATCTGCAGGGTTGTTTGCACATGGACTCGGCTCACGAGGCGGGGTTGGTGATGGGTGATCCTCCTGAGGCTCAGGAAAGCTGTCTGGAGGTGGTCTAGGTTGATTTCGAAGTCTGGCGATGTTTCTCTTTAACTTTCTACATGCCATGTAACAGAGACGAGCAATATTCAACTAAAAATGATTATTTTTATTCAATTTTTTTCAGAGTCACATCTCGTTGAAATTTTTGGAAAGTGCACCATCAATCTCGGCTTTAAAAAAGGTGTCGATTGCGCTTTTTTTCATGATTTTAGGTAAGCATTGAGGGTGTGGCCAATATTTTTGGGGTATAGTTTCTCAAAAGGACATTTCTCAAAAATTGTCCATTGGATCCCTAAGGTACTGTTTTGACGCTTTAAAATGTAATCTGAGCATTTGTCTGACATCCCGAAATGGTTTAGGAAATTTGTTGTCTTTGTTTGTCCGCGACTGTAGAGTGATCTACTACACTTCGGCCCCAATATAATGGATATATGACCCTGGTGAGGTACGCTTTGATGGCTAACTCAACCATACAACATGCTGTACAGTCTAGACCGATCTACTACACTGAATTCTCACATTGCAATAGACCTTGACAAGCAAGGTAATATTACAGTGCTGGTGCCGGGCTCTCGTATTTGAAGTGTGGTCTACAGCATTGTGGCCTTCAGCCGCTTCTGAATTTCCTTCTGGCAGCCTGGCAGAATACCGGAGATCAAGCCGAGATTCTGGACCATCGTCTTCAAAGCTAGCGCTACCGAGGCATCGTCACTTTGTTGGTTGAATCCTACTTAGCCACGTTCTCCGGCTTGAGTATCCGAATAAAAATTCTAGGGTGCTTGACATGACCAGACGAGTGCTGGGCCGCTATGGGGCCATATTGGAGATGGAAAATTCCACATCACCAGAAAATCTACATTATCGCGCCTTTATCAGTCTATGACCGCGTATAAATACGACAAGGACGGGTCCGAGATCCTTTTAAACACCTCTTTGAACGTGACCGACGCCCTCCTCGCTCCACCAGGAAACACATGAATTTATTATCCCCCTCACCGCGATCCCCTCAAACACCTACTTTGGCGCGACCATAGCAACGCCGTATCGACGCCGTCTCCATTCCATTCCAACCCCAAACACTCCAATTCCGAGTCTCTAAGCAGAAATCTATTTTTATACCATCTGGGTAATTCCCTTGAAGATAGCACTGTAATATACATACATACACGTAAGTATTTTGATACACAGTTGGTTGAATAACAATGTGAGCGGGGGGAATGATTCCGAGTCATATAATGATATCATGCACTGAAAAAAAAAAATGTTAACCTTCAAGCCGAGGTCAAAGAAAGAAAGAGAAACGCACAAGTCAGAAACCGGCACCAAAAAATCCAACACGCGTATCTCCCCGCGCGTAGCCACCACCAACCTCCCAGAAGCAGGACAAAAATCATACAACACCCTGTCCTGCAATGCATACGTATACAACGACTTCGTAACAGCCGAGCATCCCTCCCCCTGACCTCCCTCAATCCCTTCAACCCCCCCTTCACTCCCCACTTCACTTCCTTCCTCACTGCCCTCATCGCTCCATACATCCTCCCCCCCCTCCTCCTCCTCCTCCTCCTCCCCCTCCATCCTCATCAAACTAGTCAAAACCTCCCCACTCAACGCCCACGACTGACTCAACTGCCCATGACAAACCGTCCATAGGCGGCAACGTAACCCTCGCATAAAACGGCGCCCTCCTCCCCACACTCGACCCATTAGCACCCGAATACACCTTCTCCATATCCATCGCGAACCTAAAAGACTCCCTCGCGTCGGAGCCCATCATGCCCAAATGTTCCATCTCGAGTTTGTATAATGACATGGCGAGGTTCCGGCCTACGGGCGTTGCGAGGCGTGGTTTGGGAGGGAGGCCACCACCCTGCGGGTGCTGCTAGAAGAAGGGGGCGGCGGGGGTTTGGGTTATTGAAGGGGTGGGTTATTTCTGTGGGCGGTTGGGTTTAGATGAGGGTTGCGGTGAGGTTGGGGCATGGGGTGGGTGAAGGGCAAGACGAGGGGCAGGGGGTGGTTGGGATGAGGAGGACGGAGATGCCGCTGTGTCGGAGGATGAGGAGGTGGTCTCCGAATATGATTGTCTGTAAAGGTATCATTGAGGTTGTGAGAAATTAAAGAGGGAGGGAATGACATACATCGTATGCTGGATCTAGACCTTCCAATTTCCATGTTACGGCGATGTTGGAAGTGCGATTCCATACGTAGATATGCATCTCCCCGTCCAGCAAGACCATGCGATCTACAGAAACCGCATGTAAATGAAGTGACGCTTTCAAGCGCAGCCTTCTAATGAATTGAAACTGTGGCTTTGGCACCGAGATGGACATTGATCTACAAGTCATAAGCATCTGCTGCAGCACCACGCAAGCAAAAAAAGCACATACCCATTCACCACAACGACACATAGCCCACGGCAATCCGGCGTAGACACTATGCTCAAAATCGACAACTTACTCCCATCCTCAGAAGCATGCACCACAATCGGCATCGTCATCGTCTCTTTCGAGCTCCCACCGTATTCAGACCTAAATCCCCAACGACAACTCACCATGCTCCGTCAACAGGAACCTCCCCCCAGGGACGAGCACGATCTCCGAACAATCATCCTCATCCTCATCCACAAGCACACCTCCGTACGGGTCAAACACGCGCATGCGCGCGCGGGGGAGAGGGTGTTGGCGGGTGAAGAGGCCATGAGCGCGGAGAAGGGCCATCAGAGTGCGGCTGATTCGAGGTGTCGTATGGACATTGTGTCGATGGGGAAGATAGGGGGGAAGTGACGGTGTGTGTGGCATGTCCGATGGAGTGCGGATCGCCAGACGGTGCTGGAGTGAGAGGCGGCATAGAGTGCTCTTCATGTCTGGTGAGATGGAGTGAGATCGGTGGAAATCGTAGATAGAGATAGAGGACGCACTTTTCGAAGAGAGATGATATCAATTGGGTTGATTTTGGGTTGATTGAGGTTTGGAGGAGAGCCAAAACAAAGCCAAATACTGTCGTCCTGCCCCAGTGACCTTGAAGGATGACCAGAATTTTCTTTTTGTTACTGAGCCATATGCCCTCCATCTCCAGCAGCTGGCAGACCGCCTCTCCGACGCAGGGATTGCCAAGTTCAACTGGCAAGTTACGGAGGGGCGCCCTTGACTTAGGGGATATATAACACAAATATAACACGCAGTCCCTACGGAGGTAAGTAATCGTCGATACGCTGCACCGACATTAGCACAAGGTGCGACAAATTACGGAACTTAAAATCAAAATACACGCGTTACCGCGTTTCCGCCTGGTGGATTAGGGTCAGAACCCTTTCTCGCTCTGACACCCATCCCCGTCATGCCTCTAAATCCCCGCCGTCCAATGTCCGCTCTTCGACGAAAGAGGTTACTCCTCTCCTACGCCCCGGATTGGTGAGTTTTACTACATATTACAACTACTGTAAGAGCTAACAAGGTCGCAGGATTATGACCATAGTGCTTGTGTACCTTTCCCTTGCTAACTTCAAACATTGTTGGTCACACAACCTGTTGAAAATGAATGTATAAATAATAGGGCAGCGTTCTTCCCGTTGGACGAGGTGCACAGGTACAGGAGGGTGTTTTTGTTGGAGGATACCTCGTATGTCTACTCTCACTCTTTGCTCTTCCGACCTCATTCTCAGTATTCCTGCAGGTTATGACACCCGTACGTTCCCTTCCCCGTCCCAAGCAGACGACCCTACCTGGCTTGAATGAACAGGTTCGCAGAAAAGGAACGCGTACCCGTAAGTTCGCCCTCCTCTCCGTCTGCATCTGCTCCCCGTTCGTCCTCAACATAACAACGAAAGGACGTCGTATTATTCATGATATCCTTCATCGCACCTCTCGTCATCCAACCACTCATCAATGTGCTGACTATTCGCTCCTGGTGGTATCTACATAACGGTATACCCACTCCTGTCTCAGACTCCTGCAACTTTCTCCCAAACAGCCAACTAATACGTGCCACGTCTTGATAGGTCCCACCCGCTGACCGATTGACTGATCGCCTCGCAGTGATTCTTGGTTTGGCGTTGGCAGGCGCAGTGACACAGTTCACCAAGATCACAGTCGGACAACCACGTCCCTCTCTGCCTTTCCCTGTGTTGCTCCACGCTTTCCCACCGTCACTCCACGCATTCTGCCCTTTCCTTATGCCTCTCCCTTTCTTTTTATTTTATTTTACGCGCTTTCCTTGCCTTTTGCGCTCCTTCCTTTCCTTTCCTTTCCGTCCCTTTCTTCCTTCCCTTCCCTTCCTTAGACCTCCTCTCCCTTCCCTTCCCTCCTCTCACTCCCCCTCCTTTCCCTTCTTGCCTCCCTCCCCCTTACTCCTGTTCTTGCCTTTCCCTTCTTCACTCTATAACAGCTAAATATATTTAAACCTACAGACATAATTGCCCGCTGTCGCCCACCACGAAACGCCACAGACCCTATCTTCGGCTTATCCACAGACGCCGTATGCACAAACACCGACGTGGCCATTATGCATGTTGGGTTTCGGAGTTTCCCTTCTGGACATTCGAGTCGTACATTGTTGTCTTTTTTCCCCTCCCACTCTTGGTTGAAGGTAGAAGGCTAACGCAACCCATAATGCACACACAGTATCTTTCGCCGGTCTAGGGTTCCTCTCGTCCCATCTAGCAGGGAAATTACACCTTTCTGATAGGAGGGGACACGCCGTACATTTCCATTCCCTCTTATATTTTCAGAAAATTCGACTGACATATGATGGCTACACACAGGGAAAGGCATGGTTATCACTAACCCCGTTCGCAGGCGCTGCTCTCGTGGCTATTTCTTCTCTCTTCCCCTGCTTCCTATCCTGCCTCCGTGACCTCGCCCTTTCTTTCCCTCCCTTCCCGTCTCCCCCCCAACCCAACAATAAACCCCCACCCCCACCCTCATCCACAGACCACTGGCACGACGTCCTAGTCAGCTCAGCGCTCGGCACCCTCTTCGCTTACTTCTCCTACAGACAATACTACCCCTCCCTATCCTGTGAACTCTCCCATCGCCCATATTCACCTAGGATCAAGGATGGTCTATATGCGGTCCTGCCGTTCCATAGGAGGAACGATTCCGAGTTGGTGCCTGTCGTGAACCAAGGTCCTTCGTCTAATTCGGCTCATCGAAGACAAGAGTCAGCGAGTCAGCAGCCTCTGACTGCGCCTGTTGAACAGGAGAAGGACTATGAGCTTGAGGGGACGGCGCCTAGGGCGGGCGGGCCCGGGAGGAAGTGTGATTTGTGATGACGAGGTTTTGGATTTTGAGCTGGAAGTGGTTGTGGAATTGGGGATACTGTACGGCTTGTTTTCGTGATTTTTTGATTGTGTTTATGTAAATGGGCATTAGTCAAATGGCTGAGGAGGTGAGGGATGTTGCTTTATATGCTAATAAGGTGTGCGCTATAACACGATTTATTTACGTTCTATTCAAAAGGTGAACGTACGTATTTTTTTTAAAAAAGGTCATTGTTTCATATGCACCTAACATCTCTCTGTCTGGGAGTCAAACCCAGCTTTCGCGCGGACATCAAGTGCGACAAGTTCTCTATGACAGGCGTGTGTACTAACCAATATACTAACAGAGATCGATTAGAGAAACACAACTGGATTGGATCTTGAATTGGCACGGTTCATGCTTCTTAAGTGAAGAAGGATGGTTCAATCCAGATGTATCTCTCTGTCTGAATTGACCCCAGCTTTTGCATGAAAAATTTAAATGTAATAAGCCATGCTAAAATTCTTTAGGATAATCGAGATGCAGGTATCTTGTCACAGTACCGATACAACCTAAAATATATACCCAACTTGATTTTCTAAAAATCACGACTATAAACTACGACAAAACTACGACCCCCCAGATTCCGAATCACCAATGTGATATTATAAGCGACAAAAACAGTGGACGGGAGGTGAGAATTCTTGATTCTCTGTCTGGGAATTGAACCCAGCTTTCGTGCGGTGTTATAATTAAACAGTATTGGAGTCTACGGCATCATTGACAGCGCGTGTGCTGACTGACATACCAATAGAGATTGATTAGACCCCGATTTTATCCTGACTTGGAGTCTTGAGTACTTGAGTACCGTGATTCTCAGCTAGCTGCAGCAGTCGGCGTTGAAGCGTTCAAGACGGTTTTATCAGAATTTCGAATTATAAGGACCTCGATTCGGCCATCGATGCGGAGGCACGCTTTGTTCCGTCGGCTCTCCATGTGTTATTCAAGAAGGTCCCTCAAGATAAACGTAGCTTTCCTTGCAGGCAGGTGAAAGGATGAGTCAAAATTCGCGATCGGTAAACAAGTTGTGATACGTTCGAGCCTGTTGACTCCTCGACAGTCAATCAATAACATTCAATCAAACAAGTTTGAGAACTGGGTATGTTGAGACCTTACAAACGTTCCACTCCACAACACCTTTACCAGAATCTGGTCTCAAGGAGCAAATCACTGCTCCCCTCCAAGCCAATGCAAGCCTTTAAGAATCCCTCGAGCGCATTGCGCTGCCTGTTAAGACTGTTAACGACCTCGGTGCCTGTGAAGGTATAAGTGGATTGAGGGAATTTCTTGAACTCGGAGGGAAGATAGGAGGCTTACCATAAAGAGAGAAGGGAGAGGACAGAGTAGAGAGGCGCAAAGTCCTTCTGCACGGCGGCGTTGAGGGTGACTTTTGCGGTACTGAACTCGGGTGAGGAGTTCAGTGAGGATGGCCAAATCCAAGATGAGGGGCGTGGCGAGGGAGTCCTGAGAAAAGAAAAAGGGGTATTAGATTGGAGAGAAAACGCGTAAAACATGAATACAGACCTCGCACTCATTGAAGATGTTAATAGTGGAACGACTACCACAGAAGATCTCAGAGTAGTACCCGCCAATGGCGCGCTTGGAATCCCCAACAGCAGGAACATCTTTAATCACGACAATGTGATCAGGGTGCTCACCCTTGCCGACAGAGACACCTTTGGGTCCGACCTCAGGGGCCTTGTACAAAAGGTGGTTAGCGTCAACCATGTCGTCGACGACGTTGCTCTTGCTGATCTCCTTGCTCCTGAACTGCCCCTCAGCGGATAGGTTGTGGCCATCATTGTTGTCGAGATGTTTGTAGGAAGAAATAGAAAGAGGCTTGATGCTGGCGTTGACGAGGAACTCGGCAAGGACGGACTTGAGCTTGGTCTGACCAGACTTAAGATCATCACCACCAATGAAGGAGTGACGGCGCTCAGCGAGCTCGATAGCTCCTGGAACAAAGGTGTTCTGGGGAGCACCGTTGACGAAGGGCTCGCCTTCCAAGATGGCCGCAACGGCGAAGAGAGTGGAGGGTGAGACCTCGGAGTGAGACATCTTGATGGAACTGAGGAGGTTGTCCGCAGTGTCGTTGACACTGGGGATTATGTCGCTGTAACGTTCCGTGTTGGTGGTCCAGAAGACGACCACTCGATCAAGCCCATTGTCCTTCTTGAACTTCCTGATATCCGCACGGATGTGCTCGAGGTGTGCAGCCTTGTCAGTACCTGGAATCACATTGTCAGCGCGAGCTTCCTCATTCGCAGCAATGAAGTAGGGGTTTGCCGAGCAGTGCCACATGGGGTGCGAGTTGGCGCTGCAGGTCATAGTCAAGAACCTGCGCACGCTCCATGGCCTTGTCCATGGGAACTCCAGAGATATCCCAACCTCCGAGAACGAGGTCATTGGGATGGACCATGGGAAGAACGTCAGAGACGGGGACATGGACCTCCTTGCCCGAACCGGACTCAGTACCAATGCGAACCGTGGAAGCACGGAGGAGCGAACCAATGTAGTTGGTCTGCTGAACGCCCGCTTTGGTGTGCCAGACGATATTGTGACGGTTGGCGAGGAGTCGCGCAGAGGGCGGTGCCGTTGTTGCCACCAACACGAATCATCATCAGTCTAGCGAAGCAAACATCACATCAACGGTTAAAACTTAGTCAAAAAAAATAGCGGTGCTTACCCAGTTTTGCCCGGAATTCGCTTGGTTTGGAATTCCTATTCCTGAACGGTGGGGGTGATGTTGAACTGTCCATTCGTGACATCGACCTCAGCACCTCGTTTGAAGAACTTGGCGGTGATGTGCTCGTCGGTGTAGAGGGCGTTCTCCGACTGAACAATAATGGCGTGAGGGCGACGAGCAGCCGTTGGGTGAACTGGCAAGACCGACTCGAGCTCGGACTCAGGGGTGTTTTGGGAGAGGTTGGGTGCCATGGTGAGCTATGTAGATAAAGTTCTGACGACGTGAAGGGGGAAATTAGAAACTGATAAGGAATCCTAGGGTCGTGTGTTTAGTGCCTCTATGAGAATTGTGGGAGCTGCAGAGCTGGTTCGAGTACATGCAAAGGATACGAGTGTTGGTTTGTCCAAAACCTGACAAATAGAGACGAGAGATGAGGTGGGGGAAGAGAGAGAGCAACGACCAGAAAGCTTCAGAGAGGGTGAGAACGACGGTAACGAGATGGCGGTAGAGACCAAGTCTAAGGCCTAAGGGGTTGGAACTTTTTTTTTTCGAAGTCCGTCCCGGCCCGGTGAGTTTGCAAACCGACAACAGTCATGAAGCATTGATTCGTCCATCCACCAACTCCGGCATCGAATACTCGAGCATGCCCCATGGCGACCTTCCAAGGTTCGGTCTCCAACACCGCTAGTACCACCCCATCCATCTACCTCCAATGCCTCCACATACTTCTCCGCAATCGGGTACACTCAGCGGTATAACGCCTCTACCTCCATCCGAAATCACCATATCCACAGCGCGCACCTGCCCCTTCGCATCCTGCCCAACCAACCTTCGCTTGTCCTCTCTAAGTGACGCCTTTCGTTCGCCCTTCCTCTGCGCGACCTTCAGAGCGTGTTGACGATACGGAGCCGTTCGTCATTTGGGAGTACTTCCCCAGAGAGTCGGTTGCTGGTGCGATGGACATGTGGAAACCACCATCTATCGAGTAGGGCGAGGAGTTATCCAGGATGATCTGAACAGCGAACATGCTTCATGTCGATTGAAGAACGACCTCGTGATTGGTTCAGGTGTTAAGAAAGCGAGTCGGAAACCAGATACATCGGGCTCCTGCAACTCGACATTCACCCTCTTTCGTCCTTTCTCGTCCAAGGGGATTCATTCGAACCGCGTCCACGATATCCGATTGTGGCCGTCGAACAAGAAGAGAACCTCAACGCATCCATGGTTCACCTTCATCACGATCCGCCCTCCACCTCGCACCGGAACACAGAAGGCATGCATCCGTACCGTGAAAGGCCTCCCAACGATCGACATCGGTCGGGGTTAGACGATCCAAGAAATCTGCGCCCGAGGAGAGGTGGTTGGGGAGCAGTCGAGACTGGGAGGCAAGTAGCGCGGTGCCACTTCAGAGGATATTAACGTCCTTGCAAAGTTAGGTCGCAGTTTGTCGTTGATAGGAGGAAAGCAAGGGGGTGGGTATGGGATCATGATTTGGATGCAGAGTGAGGATTCATGCTGAGTACTGAGTGTCTAGATATGTGCATCAGGATTCCGTAACGAGGGGCACCAACCAACTTGGCGACCTCCCTGGGAAACGATAGCGACGTTGTCTCGTCAGCACCATCAGTTGCTGGACACACTAAATGGATGAAAGTAGGATGGGCCCACGAAAACGAGCGATGACTGACAAAGGGGAGCTGTGAAACCTCACGGAGAGAACTTGACACTTTCACTCAGATAGTGAGTGAAATTTCGCGAACCTCGGTCGCTGCATAGTATGGAGGGGGTAGCATTCGTTTGAGGAGAAGAGGTGAAAGTGGTGGAGGAACTGCGAGAGAACATGTTGTAACTTTCGAAAGGGAGTTAAGTAGAGCTAGCTGCGTGTGGAATCATAGCTACCGACATGACGGAAAAGGGGACAAACTTACTCGAAGGTCTTCCTAAAGCCTGCCTTGGATAGAATCTCCGCCGTCGAATGAATTGACCGCTCTAAGTTCCGCGTCTCTTGATTGCAAGCACTGCGTCGAACTCTGCCTCTAAGTAACCCTGAGAAAACGGCGCAAGGTAGGTCGCATATGGTATTCTGATTTCGGCGACTGAGGGGTGCTGGGACTTGACGCCGCGCAGCTAAATCTGCCATGACTGCTATTCGAAAGATTGTCAGCCGAAGCTTTTGCACCAAGGGAGTTCATTCCATACCTTAATTTCCAAGAAGCTCTGGAGGGATGCTCGCTGCTCCATGAATTCATAAAGACGCAGAGCCCAATCGAAGCACCGCCGATCAGTACCAAATAGACGCCTTCAACGCGTTGAGCAGACTGAAGCCCTTTGGCGTGAACTATGTAAGTGCCAGACAGAACCAACATGCAAGAAAGTCGAGCCCACTCACCGAAGAGGGTAAACCGCCGAGGAATGAGAAAGACCAGGACGACGGGCAAGAATGGGGGGCACTATCTAAAAATAGACCACCACGTGTTCACCTCATCTATCAAGCTTTCAAAAACATTCCATGTCGGAGCGCTCACAGCCGTCGCAAAATGGGGTCTTCTGGTCTCCAGGGTGCACTCCTTTGCTTCCTTCCCTCATCCTGAACCTCTCCACCTTCGGTATCTCAACATGAGCTTTGCGGGAGCTAACCACTTTGTTGCGAACAACAACACATTCAATGAATTCCAAGTTAGTAGAATGTTTACTGAAGGCATCCATGAAGCAAGCTGATGGCGTTGGACCTCTTGCAGATCAACATCCACAACAATTATGGGAATAGGACGACGTCTGATGGGGTCATTCCCCTTATGCCAAATCCGAGCAATCGGTTCACAGGCCGCACAGAAGTCATCGCTGAACTCAAGAGGCATTTTTTCAACGCAAATGACTCAGCTCAGAAAAGAAAGTTCTTTCTGTTGTATGGAATGGGGGGTATTGGAAAGACTCAGATTTGCTTGAAGTTTGTTGAGGAAATGTCTGATTGGTGAGTATCACCAAAGAGGCAGATCCAACCCTCATTTCTGAAATTTCAATTGCCTTCAGTTTCTCTTTTGTTTTCTGGATTGATGCTTCCTCAATTGGCACCATCACACAAGGACTAAAGGGTATCTGTAATCTTCATGCAGCTCAGTCTAGTGGACTAGATAGCTCACCTGAATTGGCTCTTCACTGGATTGGCTCACTGGAAGAGAACTATATAATTGTCTTTGACAATGCAGATGTTCTATCACCTGCTGAGCTGGAGGCTTATTTTCCACCTGGAAGGGGGGGAAACATTCTGATAACTAGCCGCAATTCCACGATGAGGAATCTGACCTCACCTGAGAATTCTCTTGAAGTAAGTGAGATGGAGGAGAATGATGCCAATGAATTACTTCTAAAAGCCAGTTACTTGGATCCATCCTCAATGGAGTTTCAAGCTGAAGCTTCTAAGATTGTGAAGGAGCTCTTCTGCCTTCCTCTTGCTATTGATCAGGCTGGTGCTTACATTGCATCTGGGGCCACCACTCTTGGAGACTATCTTGCAAAATATTCAGAGCACCGAAAAATATTATTATCCCATTCTGAGTTTACTGGAGCTTCTAAGTATAACAGAAGTGTCTATGGAACTTGGGAATTATCATACAAAGAGATTCAGAAAAGGTCTGAATCTGATGATCCTCACAGGGCCAATGCTGCCAAGAGTGCAATTCTTCTGCTCAATTTATTTCCTTTCTTCCATCATGAGGGACTTACTGAGGAAATATTTTCTTATGCTGCACTTCAAGAAGATGATGAAAGCTCTAGCCCTGCTTTACCAATTGCAAGTTCAATGCTGGACCGGAGACTACTTCCTCTCAACAAAACAGGTGCTTGGGATAACTTTGTCTTTAGAGAGGGTCTTCGAATATTACTGTCATTCTCCTTGATCAAGAAAGGCCCATCTGATTGTGTGTATGCCATGCATCCACTTGTCCATACCTGGGGCAGAGACAGAATACTTCTAAATGAGAGGGAACAATGTTGCTTAATGGCATATGTTACTTTGTCTTGTTCACTAAGATGGAATGGTGGCCAGCCATATGGATTCCGGAGGACCTTGGTAACACATATAAGAGCAAATATGGAGCATTCCAGATCAGAAAGTAGTGGGAATGGTGTTAATTACTTGGATGATGCTTATGACAAGTTTGGTATGCTGTTGCAGGAACAAGGATATTTCAAGGAAGCAAAATTTTTGAGGAATAAAGTTCTAGACACAAGAAACAGAACACTTGGAGTTGAACACCCAGACACAATCAGAGCCATGGCAAATCTAGCAGTAACATATCAATCCTTAGGAAAGTACAAAGCAGCAGAGATGCTAGAGATGCAAGTTCTGGATGCAAGGAACAGAATTCTTGGAGTGGAACACCCAGACACAATCCATTCCATGGCAAATCTAGCAACAACACATCAAAACTTGGGAAAATACAGAGAGGCAGAGAAGCTGGAAATGCAAGTTTTGGATGCAAGGAACAGAATTCTTGGAGTGGAACACCCAGACACATTCAGAGCCATCGCAAATCTTGCAACCACATATCATAGCCTGGGAAAATACACAGAGTCAGAGAAGCTGGAGATCCAAGTTCTGGATGCAAGGAACAGAATTCTTGGAGTGGAACACCCAGACACAATTGATGCCATGGCAAATCTAGCAGCAACATATCGAAACTTGGGAAAATACACAGAGGCAGAGAGGCTGGAGATCCAAGTTCTGGATGCAAGGAACAGAATTCTTGGAGTGGAACACCCAGACACAATTGCTGCCATTGCAAATCTAGCAGCAACATATTGTAGCCAAGAAAAATACACAGAGGCAGAGACATGGGGGATCCAAGTTCTGGATGCAAGAAACAGAATTCTTGGAGTGGAACACCCAGGTACAATCTATGCCATGGCAAATCTTGCAATCACATATTATCACCTGGGAAAATACACAGAGGCAGAGATGCTGGAGATGAAAGTTCTGGATGCAAGCAACAGAATACTTGGAGTAGAACACCCAGACACAATTGATGCCATGGAAAATCTAGCAGCAACATATCAAAACTTGGGAAAATACATGGAGGCAGAGAAGCTTCAGTTGCAAGTTCTGGATGCAAGGAACAGAATTCTTGGGGTGGAACACCTAGACACAATCAATGCCATGGCAAGTTTAGCAGTAACATATCAATACTTGGGAAAATACACAGAGGCAGAGAAGCTGCAGATCCAAGTTCTGGATGAAAGGAGCAGAATTCTTGGAGTAGAACACCCATATAAAATCAGAGCCATGGTGAACCTTGCAACCACATGTCATATTCTAGTTTCTGGAGCAGAATCCCCCTACACAATTGTCACTGTAGTTAATGCCCAAGAAACCCAGGAGACTCAACTTCTTGATGTGGGGGGCATGGTCCCTGACAAAGAAATCTCAGATTCAATACATGTTGTATTGAATCCTCCAGCTCTAACAGCTTTGCCACATACAACAGTGAATCCTGACAAGAAAGGTGTGTAGTGAGGTTAACTATTTTTTTAACCAACTATCATGTTTATATGATTACTGTATTGTTGTTCAATCTTTTCAAAAATTATGTTCAAAATAGCACATTCATTTTGTAAGAAGCAAGACCTTATGATGACTTAGCAGGAACTAGTGAGGTCTTTACCCTCTCCCACATAATCCATGTTGACTCCAGTGGACTCTAATGGACTCTTGCCAGGCCAGACTGGCTGGTACAATGCCCAGTCCACAGGAATCCAGTCCAGTCCAGTCAGAGTCCAGTGGATTCTGGTGGACTCTGGCTGGATTAGAACAAAGATTATACTAATATCAGCAGTCCAGTCCAGTAGACTCCACTGGACTGGACTGGATCATTACTTTAATACTTATTGCTCTGAATTATTAATACTACAAAAAAAGGGAAAATAGCAAATTAATACAGAATTAGTAGCCCAATGATTTAGATACCTAGAGGTAAAGGTGCTAGCTGCAAAAGGGATTAAGCATTTTGTTCAGTCTGTGGGGTGAAAGTATGCAACTTACTTGTGGTCACAAGGGGTATGCAAAAAAAAATCCTGGTACACAAGGTCCATTTATTTGGATAAGGCCTCATAGACCCTCCCCCCCCCTACCCTTCCTAAAAGGAAATAAGTCATGTTTTATTTGTAATCCTTCTTACATAACCAAGACATGTTTCTACTTTTGTTGCTGTTTTCAACCAGACCTAACTCTACCACCTCCATTTTTATGACAGTCATCATCACAATACCACTCCCCAATGGGTCTCTCAACCAGCCCATGACAGGTTAGGTCTCAATCTTTCCTTCCAGCAATCCTTCACCAATGTTGAGCTCCTTGATGCACACTTTCAGCCAGGTATACATCCCATCCATCCCAAACTTCCCCCATCATATGCATTGGGATATTATTTTGGGTGTTGCTGAATAGCCAATGACTTGGTTCAGCAGTGGGTCAAGGCTTTCCCATGCTTCATCATCCTGTTGGATGTGGGCATGTGGACTCTCTGCAAAAATGGCAAGATCATCAGAGTCAACACCATAAGGTACATCCACAGGGAAGGAGTTGATTACCACCTTCAATTGGTCAAGCAGGCTTAACAGGGGAATAGGAGTGGGAGGCAGAGTTACAGAGACACCAGGCATCAGCAATGAAGAGAGATGAAAGGGGCTTAGGGTTGACAAGTTGTGAGGAGCCTCAAGGGGTAATGATGTCGCTTTCTTGTTGAAAAATGATAGAAGCATTTTTGAAGGAATGGCTGCCACTTTTTTGATGTTTTCGAGATGTGCTGAACTGGCAATATGCACATTCCAATTTATTAGTAGCAAGTACTTGATCCAGTAAACTATAATGGAAATTTATCAATTGCAGATCTAAGAAAAAACAGTGAGTGACATACCTCTAAGTTCTTTGTTTCTTTTAATTTCTTTGACTTCACCATGATACAATGAAAGGAACCAGAGGTTGGGGCAGTAAAAGTGGCCCATGAAAATTTCCAATGGTTTTACATTCTGATAATTTAAAATTGTGAGGAACAACAGGTCAAAATCAAATTGCAGACTGTAATTGAATGCTCACCCCTTGACCTGCCAAGCTATGTTGTGAATATAATTCTGGGATGTTTGCTTACATTTTTCAACTTAACATAAATCATGAGTGGAGAGAAGGCATGGTAGAGTGGAAAACATACAGGAAGATGAGTATAACAATGTTTATCGCTTTAGTGTGCAAGTGGCCAAGGGTTTGTTTACTTCGACCACAGTCCTGTGTGACTTGCCAACAACTGCTGCTGACATAATGCTGCTGATGTCAGTGAAATGTTTTGAGTTATTGCCAGCTCTGGTGCCATGCCTGGAACAAAATAACACCTAATCAGGCATTATTTTAACACCCATTTGGGAAAATCAAAAATTAACACCCAATCGGGATTGCCATCAAAATTAACACCCAAATAGGCAGGCAGCCTCTAACACACATGATCTTTCCACTCTTCCACAAAATCACAGTTTGCACTGCAGGCTGAGAGAAAAAAAGCCTGTATTCTATGTTTATATCTACTTGTGTGGTCAGATAAGCAAGATGTCTGAAATCACTGTAATGTAGTTAACACCTGCTGGGAAACATTAACACCCAAATAGGCAGCTGCTGAAGCAGTTCACCACCTATGGGCTTTTCTCCTTGTGCTATGCACCACAGGCCAGAAAAATATTTGAATGGCTCACTTTATTTGGGACAAATTGTAGGATACACTACTTTGAACCCAGATTGCATTTTTGAACCATTAGGAAGAAAAATTCTGTTGTTCTGAGCATATAATGTCAATTCTATGTGATGCAATTGCATATCAAAGTAGCAGCCCATGCTAATAAAATATCTCAGAGCATGTGGAAGCAAATTCCATGCAGTTCTCTTTCCTGATAACATGTTGGCATGCTGCAGGCAACAAAAAAAAGAATCAACAGGTAAAAAAGAACTGTTGAATGGCTATAAAATGTTGATGCATGAGTATTCTGTGACATTGTCTTGACCTATAACTAGTTGAAAATAAAATACCACTTTTAGGATGATTATTCCAAAAATTTTCATTGAAAGGTAAATTATAGTGATTGGTGGGTGGAAAAGTTACATGCTCAATCTACAGGATCCCCCCTTCCCCCCACAGCCTAATTTTTGAAAATTTTGAAAAATCTATGGCTGTTCCAGACATGGCTCCAGAGCCTTATTGCCTACAAGGCTCAGGAGTGGATCTTACAACAGGTCTGGAGCTAAAATTCATAAATTTTTAGTAATTTGGATAAGATAACATGGCTCCCCCCCTCCCTACCCTATATGCCAGGAATTGCTGGTGCACACCTCTTGTGTGGTCACATTGGTCACATTTGCCATTTGTGGGATGATCACAGTTGCATGACCATCTGGTTCCCTTCCACCACTACCTTCTTTCACTACCACCAACCTTCTTTTGCTACTGCTGATGTTCTACACCACCACTGACATTCCACAACATTAGCAGTGCTTCTACCCCTCATTGCAAGCACCTTCAATACATCTCACTACCATGTCACCACAGTGGCACTCAAACAAAGTCAAAAATGAAATAGCAAACAAGGGACAGCTCCCATGACCCCATCATCATTTCTCCATTCACTGAAATGCTGCATGCATCCCAGATACCATGGTGCACCCAGCACAGCAAACAAATGACAATGCCCATCCCACATTATGTGCTCAGGAATTGGAAGCATGCCCACCAATGAGTGCCTGAAACATTTTCACCATCATCCCTTGTGCTGACATGCAGGAAACTAGTGACAGTGCCCATGCCACATGCATGGTATGGGTGCTGGGGAATCAAAAACTTGGAAACACCCCCAACAGTGAGTGCCTCATGACCCTCTTGCTACCCACCCAGAATGGAGAACAAGGGACATCACCTATGCCAGAACAGGAACCACTGTTCGCCTAGGACATAGAAGGAGGGACAGTGCCCATGTCATGTACATGGCATGGGTGCTGGGAAATTTGACACACACCCAACCATGAGTGTACTGATATCCACATCACCATCTTCCCCTTCACTAACACCCTGGATGCAGGAACCATGAGAGACATCACTCATGACATGTACACATACATGGCATGGGTTCTGGGGAACCAGACACACATGCAAAATGCAACAACACAACAGCAACATGGCAATGATGACATTACCTAACCAGAACACAATGATGACCCCACCACAGGACCACAACACAACAATGCAACAACACCATGATGTGACAATGATGACACAACAACATGACCACAACAGGATATGACACAGCGGTGTGACAATGACACCACCACACCATGATGCAACAATGTCACAATGACACAACAGCACAACAACAGGACCATGATACAACAAGCTGATGACAACATGATGACAACAATGATGGGTATGTGTGTCCCTTTCTTTCCCCATCCTGCTCTATCTACCCATCTGTATTCCCTACAATGTAGTTCCTACTTAGTTATGTATAGTATTTATTAATTTAATCTCTATCAATGTGTCAAATAAATCTTTAATATTATTGATACTAATATACTTGCTGAGAAGTTTGAAACCCATCAGGTGTTTGAAACTGCACATCATCCTGCCCTCCACTTGCCTTGGAACCTTGAAATTTTCACAGGTGTATTCATTCATCTCAAAATTTTACACCCCTTTGCATAATCCTGTGAAACACAAAATTTCTTTCAACAGTGTCATGTGCTGATTCCCACAGCCAAACAAATGAGATAAGACAGTAATGACATTCAAAATTTACCTCAATGTTCAACTATAGCACCTCTGCCCTCCCAATGATGATTTTGAAAATTCATTCCGTTCCTGTAACACACTCTAATTTTCCTCCTTAATCATTTTCTCATCTGAGCAAGTTCTCCTTTGTGGGTCTTAATATCCTTTCCTTGACACCCATTTTGAAGGGAGGTGGAAAGCAACAATCTAGTAATGTGCTTTGTTTATGAGGAAGGGGATAGGATTTATGGATGACCAGTTTAACCTTTAAGCACTGGAATGTATTATTGGCATGCCCAAACTGGAGAGGGCTATGGTTATGCAGCACATTTATTTAACTAGGGTACTTAGGTCATTCACCAACCTCACAAAGCATGTATAATCTAATTTGAGTAAGCCTTGCCTAATACTGGTGGAAAGAGGCATCAGTACCATTGCCAATAAAATGTGTGCACATGCTCAACAAGTGCTTATCTCACTTGTTTGGCTGTGGGAATCAACACATGACACAGTTGAAAGAAATTTCAGGTTTCACAGAATTATGCAAAGGGGTGTAGAGAAAAACTGAAAGCTGTTCTAAGGACATGACTTTGTGCTTTTTATCAAGGTAGTGACAGCCATACCTTGCAAACATCATGTGGACTGTCATAATCAGGCAACATTCTACAAAGAAGACAAAAATGAAAGAATAACATGCAATGGTGCAAAACTGAGCAGAACATTTTATTTGAAATTGTATTTAGAATGCTTATGCAAATTTTCAGAACTTGATTCAAAAATTTGAAGGAGTTTCAAATATATTGATTATATATGTTGTGGAGAGATATGTAAAAGATTCTTCTTACTGCTGGCTTTTTTTTTTGCTTTTTGCTTTTTTCTCATGAAAACTACAAACAAAATGACAGGGGGCTAGGAGTGGAAAATGCTGAAACACTCAAGTACCCCACCCACATACCATCAACATCCAAATTTGGACAAGTCAGGGTTGTTCCAATTTAGGAATCTCATGTAGATTTCATTTGATCTGATGATATACAGCACTCTTTGACACAACACAAGTCATAAACAGTCAGAATAATAGTTGTATGAATACACATGAAAGGCAGTACCAATCACTTCTTTCTTACTACAACCCCAAGCCTCACTCTGAATAACCATGACTTGCCCTCAAACAATTTATTCTGCTGTTCTCAAGCCTCCAAGAGAGGCTATTGAATTCCAGATGCCATCAGGGAGTTCAGAGCCAGTCGAAATATGGCAAGATGATGTTTCTAATGTGGAGCTCATCAAGTGTGACTTATGTGGACAATTTGTTCCTCTTCAAACCTCTGGTCAGACTAATGTCAGAAAAATCTGATGTGCCTTATAATTCAAAAATATTACAATGTTGTCATGTGCTATTATAACTGCATCATAAGTATTGAATCACATTGTAAGCCCTGATAATAATTATGTGAGCAAGATAAGATTGATCCATGTTGCAGGACACTACAGCAACTACCAACCTCTTCATTTTTGGTATTTCTTATGGGTCCCACATCCACTTTGCCCATCTGTAAGATCACATGGTGTCATAGCTGTAACTACAGTCATTGAGGAGTGCCAGAGGTGTTGAAAGTCACTATAAGAGGTTCATCAATGAACTACAGTGACTCTGCAAAAGTTTTGCACCACACATAAAATACTATATCTTCCCCAAGTTCTGGGGACTAGGTACCATATAAATATGATAATATACAAATATACAATATACATCTTTGACATGAATATGAGGTCTGGATCTCATGCCCTGCTTCATGTAGAAAAAAGTGAAAAAAATGAGGTTTTGACAGCTCCACAAATACTTCATGTGGTAGTCTGAAAAAATGTGAAGAATTAAGTACTAGCCTACTCAAGTATCAGAACTTTGAATCATTTCAATTGAAGTTGTGGTTGTTGAGATATAGGTGTAAGAAAGGGGCTTGTTTTGGGTAGATCAAAAATGAGGTTTTGACAGTGTTACAAATACTTCATGTGAAAGTTGTAAAAAGATATAGTACTAGTCTAGTCAAGTATACAGAACCTTGAATCATTTCAATTGGAGTAGTGGTTGTTGAGATATAGGTATAAGAAAGGGACTTGTTTCATCATCTACCCTAAAACAAACCTCTTTCTCATGCCTATATCTCAACAACTGCTACTCCAATTGAAATGATTCAAAGTTCTGTATACGTGAGTAGGCTAGTACTTAATTCTTCATATTTTTTCAGCTCCTCACATGAAGTATTTGTGGAGCTGTCAAAACCTCATTTTTTCACTTTTCCTTACATGAAGCAGGGCATGAGATCCAGACCTCATATTCATGTCAAAGATGTATATTGAATATTTGTATATTATCATACTTATATTGTAACTAGTCTCCAGAACTTGGGGAAGATATATTATTTTTTGTGTGGTGCAAAACTTTTGCAGAGTCACTGTATATATAAATATAAATATACACCACAACTTTTAGTCATGTAATATACCTGGAGTTTACATGACTAATAGTCTGTTGCCTATGGGTGACTGAAGTGGAAGCAGCCTATACAGGGCAATGCAATGATAAGTCATCAATGGAATATGGTCTGGAGGTGCTGGGGCCAAATTCACAGTTAAAAATGAAATATGTCCCATGGAATGGAAAGTAAGTAATTTCTCAAGAAGTCAGTGGCTAGCAACAAGTTGCCCACCCTTTGTTCAGTAGCTCCCTCCCCATCAGCAACTCTGAGGAGTATATATTCATGGAATGTAGGGGTACTGATCCCCTGCACTTCAGTCACCCACTGACTACTGACTATTAGTCATGCAAACTCCATATGTCTTACATGACTAATGGTAGCACTGTAAAATGTCACAAAGTCAGCTGTCACACTGCTGAATCTATTTTTTTGCACTAAATAAATCTTTCAAGTGACAAGACTCTGAATTAAATATATTCTATGTTTTCAGGGTTGAATATGTTTTTATAGGCTTAGTAAATCTTTTTGGTGCCAAGACCATAAAATGTCACAAATTCTCCACTATTTCCTATGATCTTGGGCTAGTTTAAAAAGAACATCCTACATTGTCACCAATAATCAGCACCATCCCTATTTTTTTACCCATATTTCTTTCTGCCCATTTGGTTGCTATTTTTCATTTATAAAGTGGTTATTTCTATATTTGGAATTATCATGCTGGCTAGGAATGAAATAAGGCTGGCTAGCAAAGAACTAGGACCTGACTAGCAATGAAATGGCATTTCATTCAAATCCCTGTCTGTTAACAAATGTGCCAGCTGGAACTAGCCAGGGATTAAAAAAGTTAGTTTCATATGGAAAAAATATATACAGTGGAGAGCAGACAGAATGGACCATGAGTCATTTTCTTCCATTTTTCTGAGAATTTATTGTAGTCTAAATATAGTTGTGTATTCTTTCATGTTATGTAGTTATTCTACACTTCCCTTTGTATGAACTAATTTGAGTGAAAGTTGGGGCCTTGAGGATGTTTTTGTTCTGATGGCCATTTTCAGCTCATGGAAAAAAAATATGCACTAGCTGGAAAAGGAGCCAAAAGATGCTTCTGGTTAACCTGAATGAGTATATCAAAAATCAATAGAAAATACTGAGCAGTTATGTCTGTAGAGTCTTTTGAAAATGGCTTGTTTTGCAGAGCTGACAGCAATGTGGCAACCTGATGAATGACAATAGATGTTGTCATTCATCATCATTTATTTCCAGCTAAGTCACCACCCCTCTATTTAGTCTGATATCCAGGTGGCACCATTGTCCACAACACCTGCCCAACTTCACTATCCACAATTGTCATGCACATCTGTCACCCACAACCACCATGGCAAGAACAATGTGGTGATGCCATGTCACCAAGTCAATGAGCCCCAGCCAAATTGATGATATGAAAGGACGATGAGGCAGCACATCAACAGTCCACTCCAGATGTGCTGCATCACCTGATGGTGACAAGTCACAACATCATCACCATCTGCATTTGTTTTCATCCCAGCCAGCCTAGGTAAGCAAGCACACCCCTCCCCTAACTTTCCTGATATGAAATACAGGTGCCATGGTGACATAGCAACAAAATGACCATGTCTTTGTTTGTCATTGTTATGAATATTATCACATGATGGTGAGCAACCCTGTCCCTTCTTTATCACAACCCACTGGTTAACATGACCAACAGCCCACTGCCACATCACAACATAAAACCATGACAACAATGGATGACAAAACAACAACAACAGATGATGATAAGGACATGATGCTATGCAACAACAATGTGATGACCACAACATGACCATGAGAGAATGGGATGTGGCAGCAGCAATGATAACAACAGACAACAACAATGACAGATGATGCAACCACAACCATGATGTGACATGGCAAGAGTGTGTCAAATTAAAATAAAGAAGTGTCCTCTCAGTCAGATATAGGCGATATCATTTCTTAGTTCTCTCAGAGGTGCTTTTCCAAGGAGCAGAAGCAGAGCCAGTAGCAGAAGAAGATCCAGCCCAGAAGAAGAACTAGCTCCAGAGATACTCCTATGCAATGGTAGTTGAGCAGAAGCTGTGTCTTAATTGCATGCAGAAGGTTGCTATGCCTGAGGTGATCCCAAAGATCTGTCCTGCTGTTAAATTCTGAAACACCATCCTCATGCTCACACTTTATAGTGGCTTCTTGACATGGTGGACACTGTTACCTGACTCTAACTTTACTGATGTATCGGATCAATATTGACAAGAACTCACTTGATCTAGATTTTATTTATACCATCAACACAGTGAGTAGTTTGCCCTTAGTGAGGGAAAAGAATGCGACATCCACACCACAATCTGCAGGGCCCATGAGCTCGAATGCAGAGTAATAGATGTTGGGGTGTAGCAGCTGCTTGTCCTGGACCAGCTGAGTGCTCCCAGGGCAAAAGTGCAATTTATGCATGACCAAGTTTGCAACCACATCTTGAGCCAAAGTGGGAGAAGTACCAACAAATGGTACAAGGCCTTCAGGCAGCTTTTCATGGTGAAGGTTAAATGCA
>Ga0307507_10004866_pt1 | contig 23029 bp, 18 predicted proteins | sample 7_EM_MG_FD_207223 | JGI IMG/M metagenome (GOLD analysis project Ga0307507, IMG submission 207223) | Populus trichocarpa ectomycorrhiza microbial communities from riparian zone in the Pacific Northwest, United States - 7_EM | ecosystem: Host-associated > Plants > Roots > Unclassified | place...
TCCTCGCCGACCAATTCACCCTCGCCGGCCAACCGGCCCTGGGCGCGGCCGCGCGCAGCACCTGGGTGGACGACGGCGCGGACTTCTACGCCTCCGGGACCTTCGCCGACGCGCCCGGCGGCCAACAGATCATCCTCGGCTGGATGAACAACTGGACCTACGGCCAGTCGATCCCGACCTCCCCCTGGCGCAGCGCCGACACCGTTGCGCGGGTGCTGAGCCTCAACACGGTCAACGGCGCGCCGAGCCTGCAGCAGACCCCGGTTCCGACCCTGGCCTCACTGCACACCGGCCCGCCGAGCGTGCTGCACGCCACCGCAGTGCATCAGGGTACGATATCACTGCCGGTCAGTGGCGGCGAACTCGACATCACGGCGACGCTCAACGCCGGCAGCGCCGCGGACTTCGGCCTCGAATTGGATACGGGCACGTACTCCGACGGGACGCCGCAGTACACGAAGATCGGCTACGACCGGGACACCGGCACGCTCTACATCGACCGCGCCGCCTCCGGCTACACGACCTTCGGCGCCGGCTTCGAGCCCGTCCAGAGCGCCAACCTCGCGCTCAACGGCAACGCCGTCACCCTGCACATCCTGCTCGACGCATCGTCGCTGGAAGTGTTCGCGAACGGCGGGCAGGTAACACTGACCGACCAGATCTACCCGGACCCGGGCAGCACCGGCCTCGCCGCGTACGCGAACGGAGGAACAGCCGTCATCACGAACCTGCGCGCATACCAGATGGCGAGCATCTGGCCCTAGCACCGGCACGAATCCCTGTCCGGACGCCCTGCTCCACAGCGGCCACGCGGCGTCCGGACACGGATTCATATTGGGTTGATGACACCCGGGATGCGCGCGGCACATCCACTACTTCGCTTGGGGTCCGCACGGCTATCGCCGCACCTTTGGTCTATGAGCTGGCTGCCATGTGTTTCTCCCGAGCGCGGCGTGTCTCGGTCGGGGTCTGGTAGCGGAGTGCGGAATGTAGTCGTCGCTTGTTGTAGTGCTTGGTCCGGTTCTCGATGTTGTGCCGCGCGGTCGCTCGATCGGGCCAGGCGGCGCCTGTCTCTGTCTTGGTCGTGGCGAAGAGGGATTCCGCGGCGGTGCCGTCGAGGCACGGTCCGGTGCGGCTGGTGCTCTGGCGGATCTCCAGTCGCTTGAGCGCGATGGCGGCTTCAGGTTCCCGGCGGCTGGGGGCACGCAGACAGGTACGAGGACACTGCCGTGTCCCGGTCGGCGCAGAGTACGAAGTTGCCGGATCGTGCCTCGACGGACGCGCTCACGGCCGTGGAGCACGGCGGTGCGGCTGATGCCGCAGGCCCCTGAATCCGTCCTGCCACACAGGCGCTGAATTACGTCCGTGTTGCCGGATCGTTACTCAGAGCCCGCACATCAACCGTCCCGAGCCCTTGTACCCGGTGGGTGCTAGGCATACGTTCTCGCACACAACAAAGTCGGCCCTCGCCGATCCGGCGCGTTCGGTGAGACTCACGACGACGTTCCCTCGTTCCCAGGCGTTCGTCGGGCTCCGGCGCGACTCGGCGGGCACCCGTGCTCGGCAGCTGTGCGCTGCCCGGCATGCACCCGACCGCCTCAGAAAGGCCCCCATGGCCTCCCAACAGGTCAGACCACGCGCCGACGCCCCAAGCTCGCGGCGAAAGATCGTCCAGGTGGCCGCCGCCGTCACCGTGGCCGCCGCCACGACCGTCTTCGCCGTCTCCCAGGCCGCCCCGTCCTTCGCCGCCACCGCCGCGAACGTCTGGCTGACCACGGCCGACCAGAGCAACAAGCTGACCCAGCAGGCCGCCGTCACCTTCGGCTCCGGCGGCAGCGGCTCGGTCATCACGGTCAACCCGAACACCACCTACCAGACGATCGTCGGGTTCGGCGGCTCGATGACCGACGCGTCGTCGTACGACATCTTCAACTCCCCGTCCCGCAACACGATCATGAGCAATCTGTTCGGGTCCGGCGGGATCGGGCTGAGCTTTCTGCGCCAGCCGATCGGCACCGCGGACTTCTCCCGGGCGTTCTACAGCCTCGACGACGGCTCCTCCGACCCGAGCCTGAGCCGGTTCTCGATCGCCAAGGACCAGGCGTACATCATCCCGCTGCTCCAGCAGGCCGAGTCGCTCAACCCGCAACTGACCGTCATGGCCACCCCGTGGAGTGCTCCGGGTTGGATGAAGACCAGCGGCAACATGGTCGGCGGCAGCCTGACCGGCGGCGACGAGTCGGTCTTCGCCCAGTATCTGACCAAGTTCGTGCAGGCCTACCAGGCCCAGGGCGTTCCGATCACCTACCTCACCGTCGCCAACGAGCCGCAGTACTCGCCGCCGGCGTACCCCGGCATGCTCATGTCGGCCTCCCAGGAGAGCACGATCGTCAACGCCCTGGGACCGGACCTGCGCTCGGCCGGGCTGAGCACCAAGATCCTCGCGTGGGACCACAACTGGGACAACACCTCCTTTCCCGAGCAGGTACTCAACTCCACCGGCAGCAACACCGCCGGCGTCGCCTGGCACCACTACGGCGGCACCGTGACCGCCCAGACGACCGTGCACAACGCCTACCCGACCAAGGAGGTCCTGGAGACCGAGGGCTCCTGGACGAGCGGTGCCAACTGGGGCGCCGAGATCAACGGACAGGGCGGCGGCACCGCCATCAACACCCTGCGCAACTGGTCGAGCACCGTCACCTTCTGGAACATCGCGCTCGACGCCAACGGCGGCCCGAAGATCGGCAACAGCTGCGGATGCACCGCCCCGGTGACCACCAACGGCAGCAGCGTCACCTACAACGCCGAGTACTACGTGCTCGGGCACTTCTCCAAGTTCGTCAAGCCCGGCGCGGTGCGCATCGACTCCAACGTCGTCGGCACCGTCAACAACGTCGCGTTCAAGAACCCCGACGGCACGATCGCACTCGTCGCGCAGAACACCGGCGGCAGTTCGCAGACCTTCCAGGTCTCCTACGGCGGCTCGTCCTTCGGCTACACCCTGCCCGCGGGCGCCATGGCGACCTTCACCTGGCCCGGTACCGTCACCGGCGGCAGCCCCAGCCCGACGCCGAGCACCAGCAGCAGCGGCGGCGGCAACGCGACCGGTCCGGTCACCGGCTACCAGGGCCTGTGCCTGGACGTGCGCGCAGCCGCGACCGCCGACGGCACCCCGGTGCAGGTCTACACCTGCAACGGCACCACCGCCCAACAGTGGACCGCCACCACGGGCAGCACCCTCCAGTCTCTAGGCAAGTGCCTGGACGTGACCGGTGCCGGAACCGCCGACGGCACCCTGGTACAGCTCTACACCTGCAACGGCACCGGGGCTCAGGTCTGGCAGCATCAGACCAACGGCGAGTATTTGAACCCCAGTTCCGGCAAGTGCCTCGACGACACCGGCTCCGCAGGCTCCGGTACCCAAGTCCAGATCTGGACCTGCACCGACGCCGCCAACCAACAGTGGTCCCTGCCCTAGTCCGCTGATCCCCGGCCCTGCACGTGCCGACCACTCCATCTGTGCAGTTAGCAGGCCTGAGGGCTGAATCTGTGCAGAGTGATGGCCGGGCTGCTGCGAGGGTCTCGGCGGTCATAATCCCTCCCACCGCCGGTGGTGGTGGGAGGGACGGGGACGGCATTCAGCGACACGCGGCGGCATCGTCGGGCATGGAGATCGGGCGAAGGTCGGACGGGATGGGGCGAGTCGGTACCCGGCAATATCGGTTGTCAGAGCCGCGATCTGGCTGGCGGTGGGGTCCTGTCGCCGGCTGTCGGTCCCCGGCCCGGTGTTAGGGCTCTGCGTAGGCGGCTAGCAGGGCGCTCAGTGCGCTGGCCTGGGTGCGCCAGTCGCGGACGTTCGGGTAGGTGGTGGAGTCCTGGCCGGACCAGCGTTCGCCTAGTTGGTTGAGGGTGTTGCGGTCCGCGGACCAGACCGAGTTGGCCTGCGTGGTCGTGAACGCGTTGTAGGTGCCGCCGGAGACGCTGTTCAGGTCCGCGAGGTAGCGCATGAAGACGCCCTTGAACTGCTTGGCGTTGTCGTCGCATTGGGCGGTGAGGGTGTCGCAGGACTCGGTGAGCACCCCGTTGGTGACGAGCGCCGGGGAGGCGATCGCGGAGTTGGCTAGGTAGCGCGCTTCCGCCAGCGTGCTGCTGTTGCCGGTTGCCCGCCACAGCTCGACCGCGGCTCCGATTGCCAGGCCCTGGTTGTAGCTCCACACGGTTCCGCCGTTGTTGCCGCACGAGGACGTGATGCCGTCGTTGACCAGCCCCGAGGAGTTGATCATGCCGCTGGACATGAACCAGCTCCACGCCGTGGACGCGCGGGCGAGCCAGGTCTGGTCGCCGGGGATCCGGTTGTGCAGGGCCGCGGTCAGCCGGACGTAGAGCCCGTTCGTCACCGCGTTCTTGTACGTCTTCTCCCGGTCCCACCACACGCCGCCGCCGCAGGTCGAGGTGTCCCACAGGGTGCTGACGTAGTTCGCGATCGTGGTCGCCTCGTTCAGGTACGCCGTGTTCCCGGTCAGGTCGTAGGCGTCGATCCAGGCCAGCGCCCACCATTCGCTGTCGTCGGTCGACCTGCTGATGAAGTCGCCCTCGATCGGGTCGGTGCCGCGCGCCCCGGCCGGGAACGCGACCCGGTTGACCTGGAAGGAGTGGTTGATGATCCAGGAGTACCGGGTGTCGCCGGTCTGCCGGACGTAGTCGATGACGGTGGTGAGGGCGACCGCGGAGTTCCACCAGCTCGACGGCCACCAGGCGTTGTACGGATCGTAGGACCACATCAGGGCGTCGGCGGCCGCGCTGACTGGCACCGAACTCGCCCTGGCCCACGCGGTACAGCTGCCGTTCTGCCCTGTGACGGCGCGGCCGCAGGCGCGCACGGAGCCGCCGTAGAGGTGGCCGAGCGGGTCGTCGGTGTTGATCTCCACGGTCCGGGTGCCGGTCCCGCCCGCGGGCACGCTGGTGCGCCCCTTGGACGAGCCGTCGGGCCAGCTGACGCCGCCGTCCCAGGAACGGTCCATCCAGACCTCGTCGCCGGCTGCGCCGTTCGCGATCGTCGCCCAGGCCATGCCGCCGTTGTCGACGTGCAGGGAGATGACCCGGCCGCTCAGCGTCGTGGCGGGCACCGGCTGGTTGTCGCCGACCGCGGTGGACGCGTCGACGCCGTCGCATCGTGTTGCGCAGACGGACAGGTGTGCCCAGTCGGTGCACACGACGCCCTGGGCGTTGCCGCAGGCGCGCAGGACCGCGCGGTGGTGGTTGGAGGGATCGTAGAGGTTGTACATGAGCGTGCGGGTGCCGGTCCAGGTGCTCGGAATCCAGGCCTGGCCGAGCAAGCCGTCCCAGGTGGTGCCGCCGTCCCAGGACCGGTCGATCCAGACCGAGTCGTTGAGCACGCCGTTGTCGATGCTCGCCCACGCCATCCCGTCGGTGTCGGAGACGTGCAGCTCGATCACCCGGCTGTTCTCGGTCTTGTTGGCGACGGGGAAGGTCTCCTGCTGCGCGAGGGAGGGGTCGCGGGTGTCGCAGTAGGTTGCGCAGACGGTGGTCGCGGCGGCGGCGGGCGGAACGTCCGGCCGGATCAGCGATGCGATGAAGACGGCTGCGGTGAGGAGGATCAGCGCTCTGATGCGGCGCCCTGTGGTGTGCTTGATGGATCCTGGATTGGTGGCGGTACGGTGCGCGGCGGCACCGCGCGGGAGGTATGCGTGCATCGGTCGCCCCTGTAAACGTTTCCGGATCAGGACGTGCAGAAGCCTTGCATCCAGCTGCGCCGATGCCGATGCCGATTGCGATTCGCCTTGCGTGGACGGTTGTTCAGGCCGACCGATAATTACAGTACAGAGCGCTGACAACGATGGACAGAGCGCTGACGACGATGGATCGAGCCCGGACGCGGGCCGTTGGTGGGGATGGGGTTGTTCATCAGCGACCGCGGCGGACGGTTCACCGGGCAGTCCGACGCCGTGTTCGAGTCCTGCGGCCTTGCGGTACTGGGCCGCGATCCCGCTGGTCGCGCTCAGGCTGTCCAGCGGGTCCAGGTCACGTCGTCGAACCATACGGTGCCGGAATTGTGGGCGCTCTTGAGCCAGATCTCTGCGAAGGCGGCTCCTTGCGGGGCCGTTCCGATCGCTTCCAGCTCGGTCCAGTCCGTGTCGCCCGGGTTGAGGGCGGCTGAGTCGGAGCCGCTCATGTAGACGCCCTGGCTGTCGAACCAGCTGACGTTGACCGTGGTCGTCCCGGTCGCCCCGGATCCGCGGACCCAGGCCGTCACGCGATACCGGTATCCGGGCACTGTCTGCGGCTGAACCGGGACGGTGTAGAACGCCGGCATGTCCGCGTCGGAGCCGCCACTGCTTGAGATACGGGCGGACCCTCCCGGCGAGTCGTGACCGACGGCCGGATCCAGCGCGAAGTGGGCCTGATCGGGCTCCCACAGACGCCAGACGGCCGGGAGCTCGCCCTGGGGCGTGGTCACCGCCTGCGAGAAGGCGGTGTTGAAGTCATCGCTGATGTTTCCGGTGTCGAAGAGCCGGCGGATGACGGCCGCCGCGGGCTTGGGCGTCCCGTCGGTGTGGAGCAGCCCGAAGGCGTACTGGTCCGGCTGCTGCTGGCTTGGGATGGCGGCCTGGGTGAAGTCGTACAGGGCCCAGGGAGCTGCGGCGCCGAGACCGAGCGAGCATGCAGCCTGCTCGATCGCCTGGTAGTAGTGGGCCTGGTATGCCTCCAGCGAGGGCTCTCCGGCGGGCAGGCCCGGCGGGGAACCGTTTGCCGCCGTCGCAAAGCCCGTCTCGCCTACGAAGACCGGCTTCGGGGCTGCCGCCTTAACGGCTTCGTCCATGGTCGTGTAGGCGAGCCCGTCGGACGAGTAGTAGTGCAGGTCCCAGAAGTCGGGCTCGACCTGAAGCGCGGCCCGCAGGGCGCTGATGTGCGCCGGCGTGGTTACAGAGAGGGTGACCGGGACGCCGTGTGCGTCGCGTTCGACTGCGGGAAGCAGCGCGTCCAACCACTGGTAGACCTGGGGATTGCCCATCGTCGACGGTGCGTCGAGTTCATTGCGCAGGTCGACGAACGCGAGGTGCGGGCTTCCGCTCAAGGGCTCGAGGAGATCGTGAGCCCAGGTCAGGCTGTCTGAGATATCCGCGAAGTCGGTGAACTGGTCGAAGAGGGAGAGCTGTACCTTGAGCCCGTGGTCGCCGGCCATGCCGACAATCTGCGAGAGACGGGATTGCATGGCCGGACTCGGTGTTGGGAACCCCATCACCTCCGGGAAGACCGTGATCCGGACCGCATCCGCGCCCATGGTCGCCATCACCGCGAAATCGTGGTTGATCTGGTCGGGTTCCCATCGGGTCCACATGTACTGCCACCCGGCGTCGGACGGGAAGTAGTTGATGAGGTGGAGGGTGCGCAGCTGTCGGCTCAGCGCGGAGGAGCGGCTGTCGGTAGGCCCGCAGGCCGACGCGGTCGAGGGTTTGGACGACACCGCCACTGACATGACCGAGGCGATCACGGCGACCGTCAGCCCGATCCGTAGTAAGAGCTTGCTGTGTTTCATGAGTTCCCGTCACTGACTCGACAGGCTCGCCACGACGGTCCCGCCGTGCAGCGCGAGTACCTGGGCGGGGCCGTTTCCGGAGATGGTGAGTGCGGGCGCCTCCCACGTCTGGCCCGGGGCGAGGCGAATGTTGTCCCACGTCGCGACGGTGACCCCGGCCTGGGTCACGGTGATCCGCAGCGACGCGGTGCCGTGCCCGGCGGGCTGCTGCACGCCGACCTGGAGCTGATCGCCTGAGGGGAAGGCCCAGATCGCGACGGATGACGCGCCGTCAGCATCGGCCGTGGCGCTGGCCGCGGAGTAGTGAACGGCCAGGACCGCCGCGGTCGCGAAGACCAGGACGCCGGTGACGGCGAGCGGGTTCGGCGGTCTGGGCCCTGCCCTTCGTTCTGCTAACTCAGGGGTGGGAGACGGCGTGGGATAAGGGGCGCGAGAAGAGGCACCGGCCCACGTGGCGGCCAGGGTGACGACGCCCAACACGAGCGCGACGGGGACGGTGCTCAGGGCGTGCACGGCGGCGAGCGCGAGCGCGGCCAGGATCAGGAAGGCCAGGGTCAGGCCGATGGCCGGCACGATTGCGGCGAATCGCTCCCGGTGGACCAACCACACGGCGCAGGCGAAGGCGCCGATCAAGCTCAGGCCCGCGATCTGCCTGACCGGCCCCGCCGATGATGCGCAGATCAGGCCGAACGAGGCGATGGCGACCGCCGAACACGCCGCCTGGGGTCCGAGTCCGCGTCGACTCGTCATCGTCGCTGTCCTCATCGTCGCAGTCCTCATCATCACTGACCTCCCGCTGCGCCGACGACCTGGTACACGCGGAGGGATCCGGCCGCGTAGATCTCCCGGAACTCCGGGCTTCCGTCGAATTTGGAGAGCGACGCGGCGGACAGCGGGGAGTTGTAGTACTGCTCCGGCTCGGAGTCGTCGAAGCGGGTGACCCCGGTCGGCAGGTCGAGCACGTCCCGCTGTACGACCACGTACTGGACCGCCGATCGGTGTATCTCGGCCAGCACGTCGCTGGTGACGGTCGGCGGATAGAAGATCAGCCAGGTCCGCGCGCCCTCCTCGGCCGAGGAGAGCACGTCCTGGCGCCCCAGCGAACCGAGCGCCAGCCCGGTCTGGGGATCCGTCGCGACGCGATGCCCCGGACCGAGCGTGGCGAGCATCCAGTGGGCGAGCGCTTGATCGTCCGGGGTCACCACCGCCGATCCGTTCGTCAGCCGGTAGTCCGGTGCCAGCCGCTGCGAGTAGTTCCAGGAAACCGAAATGCCGCCCGCGAACACCAGGGCGACAAGGCAGAGGGCCAGCGTTCGCCGCCATCGGGACGAGGCGAGGAACGGCTCCAGCAGGAGGGCGAAACAGATGGCTATGCCCACGTACAGAAACTCGGAGGCACGGTTCCCCGTCTCCTGGCCGTTGGCCGTGAACCGCAGCGGAAGCAGGGCCACCCACGCCAGCGACGACCAGGCCAGCAGCTTGGCGATCACGGGAAGGCCGGTTCGCCTGCTGCGATAAAGGGCCACCGGAAGGGTGACGAGGATGACCAGGGTGGCGGCGATGGCGGCCGCCCGCTCCCACTCCGGAGCAGTGGCGGCCTGACCCGTGTTCGCGAACAACGTGCGTGAGGTGTGGAACGTCGTGATGAGCTGGAAACCTTGTACCGCGGCGCGCGTCAGCACGGGGCTGAGGTATGCGACGGTGATCGGCGCCACGGCCACCACCCACGCCACGGCCGTGCCGGTGGTCACCGCGGCCGGGAGCGTCGGTACGAATTGCGCCGCTGCCGCTGACGCGCCGTCAGAGCGGCGGCGGAACCATGCGGCCGCCGCCCACGCCAGGAGGAGTGCGGCCAGTACCCAGGCTGTTATGTGATGGGTGGCCACCACGGCGAGCGCGGTCGCCAGACTGGACAGGACGGCCGGGGTACTCGGCGGCCGGCCATTGCGGCGCGCCAGGAAGTAGACGGTGAGGACGGCCAGGGGCAGAGCCAGCGATTCGTAGCCGTACTGGGCGTCCCAGTAGAGGAAGTTGGGTCCGGCCGCGTACACGAGCACGGCCACGCCGGCGGCCCGGGGCGATCCGAGCAGCTCGTCGACGAGCAGGAAAAGTGCCCCGACCAGGGTCAGCCGCGCGCAGCCGATCAGGATCAGGCCGCAGGTGTAGACGGAGAGCCCGGTCAGGTGTGCGATGGCGTCCGTCGCGACGGCCAGGCCCGGGTAGTAGCCGGTGGCGCGGATCAGAGGGTTGTAGCCGAAGAGCCGGCCGGAGGCCAGCAGGTTGGCGGCGTTCCGGTCGTGGGCGAACTCGTCGTGGAAGGTGAACACCGTCGGCTCGTAGACGACCTTCGCCAGGTACAGCGCGAGCCCGAAACCCAGGGCCACGGCGAGCCGGACCTCCCTGCTGCGCCGCGACAGCAGAAGGACCCCGGCACTCGGCGCGAAGACCAGGGCCAGCCCCGCCCAGAACAGCAGGTAACCGCCGGATGCCCCGGACCGGGATCGTGCGTCGGCGACCGCCAGCAGGACGACTCCGGCGCCGTCGGCAATGAACGCACATCCGACCGCCAGCCCCGTCGCGCGTGTGGCCGGTCGTTCATGTATCGCATCGGGCACCAGGTGAGGGTAGACCGTTTCCGTCGTGGTGGTAGGCACCAGCATCCGCCCTACGGTCCTCACCAGGCCAGCAGCCGGCCGATAGCCGCGCAGGCGGTGCGGTGACGGGTCCGCCTGCGCGGGCTCGCCATCAGGCCTCGAGTGAACCGGGCGAGATCCTCGGCGTAGCGTTCGTCGTTCTTCCCCGCGACCCAGGCTGGCGCCTGACGGGCCATGGGATCACGGAGGGACGGCTCGGCCAGGGCTTGCATGTCTTGGGCCAGGGCAGCGGCGTCGCCTACCGGGAAGACGCGGCCGACGGACTCCGGAACGCGGGCCCTGATGTCGCCGGCGGCGTCGGAGACGATCACGGGCAGGCCGGCGGCCAGAGCCTCCTCCACCACCAGCCCGTTGGGATCGCCGTGGGTGGGGAAGACCAGGGCGTCGCAGAGGGCGTACCACTCCGGGAGGTCGGCCGGCTGGACGAACCCCGCGAACGTGACGCCGTCCGTGGCCGACTCCCGGCCGACGTAGCGTTCGTAGTCCACGCCGTCGCCGACTATCAGCAGGCTGATGTCATCGCGAGCGGCACGGAGCTGCCGGTAAGCGGTGAACAACTCGTCCAACCCTTTGCCTGCCCAGATGCGTCCCACGTACAGGAATACGCATCCGGACAGCCCCAGCGCTTCGCGGCGCCGCAGCCGTTCGGCCGCCGGCAGGTCGCGGCCTCGGCCGTAGTGGGCTACGTCGATCGATTGCGTCACCACGGTGGCGCGCTCCTGCGGCAGGCCGTACCGGATCGCCAGCGCGGCTCCGTCCGGACCGGGCACCTTTGCCCCGTCGACGGCCTTGAACAGCATCTTCTTGCCGAGCTCCCGCCACCACGTGCGCGTCGACCAGGCGTCGAAGTTGGGCAGTACCCGGAAGGCCACGCGCTGGGCGGCGGCGAAGCCGATCATCGCGCCCAGGGCCAGGTTCCAGCGGTCGTACTCAAGGATGAACACGTCCGGGCGCAGCCGGCGCAGTTCCTTCAGCGGCACCTTGATCCGGCCCAGGTAGCGCGCGGGGAACTTCCACGCCGATTCGTCCACGTCCCAGGACCGGTCCGGCTCGCGTACCTGTGAGAAGACGGCGTGGAAGTCGAGTTCCGGCCGCTCGACGGCCGCGTTGAAGCGCGCCACCACGTACGGGGTGGGCTGGGTGAACCAGTAGAGGACCCGCACGGGCCGTTCGGTCATGCCGTGTTCGGTCACACTGTGTTCGGTCACACTGTGTTCGGTCATGGCGCGTTCGGGCATTTCACGTTCAGTCATACCGCTGCCACCGCGTTCGTGAGGTCGCGGTAGACGTCCAGGGTCTGCGTCGTCACCTCGTCCCAGGTCGGGATCCGCTGCGCGGGCGCGGGTGACTCGTTCAGCGCGTATCCCAGGGCGGAGGCCAGCACCCCCGGATCGGCATCCAGGGGTACCAAGGTGATCGCCCCCGCAGTGCGGTCACGGATGTCACGGTGGGCCGGGATATCCGAGGCGACCACCCGGGCGCCTGCGGCCAGCAGTTCCAGGATGGTGACCGGCATCGCCTCATTGGACGACATGGAGCAGAACACTGCGGCGCTGGCGTACCAGCGGTACAACAAATCGGTTTCCACCCGGCCGATGAAGCTGACCTTCGCTCGCACTCCGCGCTCGTCGGTGAGCGCTTCGAGGGCGCCGCGCTCGGGGCCGTCTCCGGTGACCACCAGACGCAGACCGGGCGGCGTCAGCGCCATGGCCTCGACGATGCGATCGATCTGCTTGTACGACTGGAGGCGCCCGCCGGTGATGACCACCGGCCCCGCGTCCGGGAACGGCTCGGCCGCGGTGATCCGGCCCAGGTCGACGCCGTTGGGAATGACCGTGACGCGCGGCCGGGCCGAGGGGAAGTGGGTCAGGAAGAGATCGGCCTCGGCGCGGGACACGCAGATGATGCGCTTTGAGCGGGCCGCAATCGCCGCCCCCGCAGCCCGGTACGGGACGTGGATCGCCTTGCGGAACGGCGAGTGACCGGTGCCGTGGTAGTGCGGCGTGAAGACCAGGGGCGAGGCGCCGGCCATCGTGGCGGCCAGGGGAGCGGCGGAGTGGTAGCCGTGCGCGTGCACCACGTCGTAGCGACGCCGGTCCCGTATCAGGGTGGCCCACACCGCCGGAGACACGCCGAAATGCTGGCTGGTCACCGGCACCTTGTGCCGTCGCACCAGGACGCCTTCGCGCAGCTCGGTGGCAGGAAGCCCCGGATCGTCGTGATGGGTGAGGACTTCGACGCTCTCCCCGCGGCCGGCCAGCCGCTTGGCGATCTCCTCGACGTGGGACTCGACGCCCCCGGCGAACGGGGCGTAGTGCGCCGAGACGATGGCGATCCTCATGCCAGCGTCACCCCCGCGCCCACCGGGCGGTCCCAAGCAGCCCGCAGGCCGTCGAGGAGGGACGTCCGTGGCGCCCAGTCCAGCAGCTTCTGGGCCAGGGCCGGGTCGGCCAGCAGGGTGGGACGGTCCACCGGGCGAAGCCGGCTCGGATCGATGATCGGACTCACGCCGGCCGCGGCCACTGCGTTCATAAAGCTGGCCAGGGCTTCGACCACTTCGTTCCCTGAGTAGGCTCTCCCGCTCCCGACGTTCACGGTTGCGGACTGTCCGTCGGCGCCGTACCGGGCCAGCCGCAGCAGCGCGTCGGCGACGTCGTCGACGAATACGTAGTCCCGCTTGGACGAGAGGTTTCCCAGCCGGACCGACTCCCCGGCCTTCAGCTGGCAGATGAGGCTGGGAATGAAGTGCGCGTTGGTCTCGCCCGGGCCGAAGATGTTGAAGAGCCGGGCGATTCCCACCCCCGTCCCGGTACGGGCTGCGAAACCGGTCGCCAGTTCCTCGGCCCAGAGCTTGGAGTACCCGTAGACGTCAACCGGTCCGGGGGAGTCCCCCAGCTCTTGGTGGGGCCCGTCGGCCGGGGCGTAGACCGCGGCGGAGGAGGCCAGCACCAGGGAGACCGGGCCGCGCAGTACTGCCGCGGCTTCCAGCACGGACCGCGTGCCGTCCACATTGACCCGCAGGCAGCGCGCCGGGTCGGCGTCACAGTCGGGAATGAAGTGGAGAGCGGCCAGGTGGAAGACGGCCTGGGGCTGGAAGGACGCGAAGATCCGGCCCAGGCTGTCCGTCACGTCCTGCTGGATCACGGAGACCCGGTCCTGGTCCGGTCCGAGGTTCTCCCGCGAGCCCCGGGACATATCGTCCACGACGACGACCTCGCACGACTCGGCCAGCAGACGACGTACCAGCGCCGAGCCCACAAAACCGCAGCCACCCGTCACCAGGCACCGCATCATGAATCCTCCTTCGACAATGTGGCTTCAACTACGTTGCGGTGGAAGGCCAGGTCCAGCGCACACCAGACGGCACCGGCCGTCTGGGTGGCGAGCCAGGCCCAGCCCGCGCCGGCGATGCCCCACCAGGCCAAGGCCAGCACGGTGAGGGCGAGCCGGGAGATGGAGACGGCCCAGCAGATGGCCGCCGCGGTCCGGTAACGCTTGTGCACCCGCAGGACACCGCGGTAGATCGTGACCACCGCGTCGGGAAAGGCCCCCAACGACAGCAGAACGAGAAGCGTGTACGAGTGGGCCGCGTACTCCGAACCGAAGACGTGCAGGACCAGACGGCCCGCGAAGATCGTGACGGCGGCGCCCAGGGCGATGAGCGGAAGGATCATCTTCATCCCGGACCGGGCCAGCGACAGCGCCTGGTGCGGACGGTGGCTGCCCTCGGCGAAGGTGGACGTTCCGACGGCCGAGGCGAACACCGCGTAGAAGCCGCCGATCTTCCATGCCACGTAGAACCAGCCCGCGGCCTCCGGCGACGCCTTCAGCGCGACGATCACCGGGACCGCGTAGAGCGTCACCTGATCGCCCACGCTGATCACGTAGTTTCCGGTGAGGGTTTCCCGCATCGACCAGATCTGCCGGGAGATTCCGGTCAGCCGCGGCCGGTACCCGTACAGGCGGACCAGCACGAGCACGCAGCCGACGGTCGTGGCCGCCAGAACGGCCGACCAGGCGGAGAGGATGCCGGTGGCCCCGAACACCGCGAAGACCGGCAGGGCGACGATCGCCAGCTTGACCACGGCGAAGACGGTGTTGGCGCCGAGGAACCAGACTGCCCGGCGTTCGGCCAGCCAGACGCTCTCCAGCACCTGGGAGGCCGTCGTGGCCACCACTCCGACGACGAAGGCCGCCACCCACCATCCGTCCCGGTACAGGAACGCCGAATGTCCGGTCTGCGACAGGACCGCCACCGTGACCAGGGCGGTCACCGCCGACGTGGCCGAGGTGAACACGAGCGGGGCGGTGATGGTGGCCGACCACTCGCGCGGCCGGGGCTTGCCGGGCAGCTCGCCCAGCACGGCCATGGATCCGCCGAGGGCTCCCAGCAGCGAGGCGAAGGCCATGGCCGAGACGCCCGCGCCGGCCTCCCCGATCGCGGATGAGGGATACATCCGCGCGGCCACGGCCCAGAAGACATACCCGAGCAGCGACGTCACGACCGTCGTCGCCGTCAGGTAGAACGAGTTCATGACCAGCGGGTCCCTGGAGCGGCCGAGGCGCAGGGAACCGAGCCTCTCGCGCCCGGGCAGCATCCGCAGGAGCGTCATCGCAGAATCCTGTCGAACAGCTCCGTGTAGCCGCGGGCCGTGTCGGCCCAGTCGGTGACGCCCTGGAACCGTCGGCCGACGAGCTCGGCCGCCTGGAGAATGCCCTCCGCCAGCGATGCCGGGCTGGACGGATCGGCCAGCACCGCGCCCGGGTAGTGGGCCGTGGCCTCGACCAGACCCCCGACCTTCGTCGCCACCACCGGAAGCCCCGCGGCCATCGCGATCTGGAGCGGTCCGGACGAGGAGGACCGGTGATACGGCAGCACGACGACGTCGGCGCCGGCGAAGTAGCCGGCCGCTTCGGCATCGGTGACGTACCGGTTGACGAACGTGATCCGGTCCCGGCGCGGCGAGGCGGCGATCTGACGGTTCGGCAGATCCCAGCCCTCCCAGGTCTCGCCCACGAGGGTGAGCCAGAACCGGGACCGCTCCGAGCCGAGCAGGTCCACGGCCGCGATGAGGTCCTCCACGCCCTTGAACGGCCGGACGACGCCGAAATACAGGAGGTTGATCACGCCGTCCGGGGCGTCCCGCAGCGGTGGCCGTGACGGGAGATAGTCGTAGCCGGCGTGCGGGATCACCGCCACGTTCCCGTTCTCGTTCTCGTTCCTGCTTCCGCCATAGCGGCCCTCGACCAGCTCACGATCGAACTCCGAGTGAACCAGCCGCGCCGCCGTGAGCCTGAGCAGACTGCGCCCCAGCAAATCCATATAGCGGCCGACGAGCGGCAGCCCAGCCTCGCCGACGTCCTGGGCCTCGTGAAACTCCACGACGACCTTGGCCCCGTGCAGCCGGGCGACGATGGCCAGCACCAGATACGTGTGCAGCACGGCCCCGGTCCACCACTGCAGGACGAGGACCTGCGGCCGCTCCCTCCGCAGAAGCCTGACCGCCCGGACCAGTGACCGGCCCCAGTACCAGTCGACCCCGTCGACCCGCGGTACGTCCGGCGGCAGGCGCAGCTCGGTCAGGTCGCTCCCCACCCGGGCCCGGCCCGGATAGAAACGTACCGGCACCAGGTTGCGGATGAGCACGGCAGAGCACTGATGGCCCGCCTCGCTGAGCGCCTCGATCAGCGAGTACGTGTAGTAGGTGATGCCTGACAGGAAGCGGGTTCCCGGGCCGACGACGCATACGCGCCTGGGCTCAGCCACCGGAACCCGCGATCGCCAGCGCGGGTCCGGTCGTCGTTGCATGCCGGGAAACCGGTGCGTCGATCGGCGGGATATTGCCGAACAGGTGGCCGGTGACTCCGCTGATGAGGAGCCCGTGCTCGGTCTCCTCGACCTGTATCTCGCCGTCCCGGACGACCACGCGGATCGGGTATGGCAGGCCCCAGACCCGTCCGGCGACGTAGGCGGATGCTGCGGACCCGGTACCGCAGGCCCGGGTTTCGTCCTCCACCCCCACCTCGTAGGTGCGGATGCGGACGCCGTCCTCGTACCGCTGCATGAAGTCGACGTGCAGGCCTTCCGGATGATTCAGCCGGCGGCACAGTTCGTCGTCGTAGCGCAGCGCGGCGCCCTCGGTCCTGACGTCGATAGAATCAAGGTCCTGGCTGTCGTCGAGCAGCACGACCAGGTGTGCCACACCGCTGAACACGAAATATTGGTCGTCGGTGGCCCGCTGGAACTCCCGACCGGCTCCGAGCGCGACGCGGATTCTGCCCTCGGCGGCGGAAACCCACTTCGGCCCGTCGTCGGTCATGATGACGTCCGCGCGTTCCTGCAGGTAACCCCGCTCGTTGCCGTACCGGGTCACGCAGCGCAGTGCATTGCCGCACATCGAGGCGTTTGTGCCGTCCCGGTCGAAATACGTCATCCGGACCGGTTCATCGGTGGTCCGGACGAAGGCGATCCCGTCCACGCGGACAGCCGTGAACGACTCGCAGAGTTCACGTGCGAGGTCGCTTCCGATCTCGCTCGCGGACAGGCCGCTGAGGGTCTCGTCCACGACGAGGATCACGTTGCCGTTGCCGTGCATCATCGAGAAGGTCAGCAGTTCCACATCGATGCCGGGAACGCCGCTGAGGCGGAGGTTGTCATAGTCGGCCTGTAGGGCGTGGCGATCCGGGTCAAGCATGTCAATCTCCTTACCGGTGGCAGGCTCCGCGTGCCCGGTCACAGTGTGGGTAGTTGCCATTTCTCCCCGAGTTCGGCATCGAACGAGGCCGGCTTGAAACGCTCGAGGCCTCCGCACGGGTAGGGAGTGAGTTCACCGAAGACAATCGATCCATCGACGTCGTAGAGGTCGACCCGGATGAAATCGAATGGTTCGCCCAATTTCCGTGCGATGTCCAGCATCCGGTCCAAGTCCGGCGGCGGTGGTGCGATGGGAGCGATTCCCTGCGGCCCGTACAGCACGTCGAGCGGCGTCCAGTCGGCCCGGTACAGCCGCTGCTGATTCCCGTCGTACCGGTTCACCATCTCGATGAGATCCGGCTCGCCGTCGAAGACGAAGATCTTGTAGTCGGGGGGCGGCGATCCCGGCGGCCCCAGCAATTCCTCGACGAGGAACATGGGCCGGGCCGTGGCGTAGGCCCATTCGCGCAGCTTGCTGGACTCGAACGGGTCGAGCCACGTCGCCGTGACGGCCGAGAGCTCCCGGTGATCGGCCTGCCCGCTGCCGAAGTAGATCAGCCCCGACCGGTGATTCGGCTTGAGTACCCAGTGCTCGGGCAGGTCGACCGCTCGCAGCTCGCCGAGGTCCGAACCGGACCAGATCGTCTGCGGAACGCGCAGGCGCTCCAATTCCACGTTCCCGGCGTATTCCTTCATGGCCAGCTTGTCGCAGGTCCATTCGAGCAGCGGCCTGCGGTCGTTCAGGATGCGCCAGTTGACCTTGTCGCTGAATGTCACCGGCCTGCCGAAGCGCGGGAGCTTGCGGTGGAAGTAGGCGAAAAGCAGCCGCCGTTCCATGCCGACGGGCAGGCGGTAGACCATTGACCCGGCCGTCCCGCGCAGGCTCTGCGTAATACTGGTCACTCCGCCTCCTGTGAGCTTGACGCCTGAATTGATACGAACTCCTCGCGCAGGTCGGCGCTGGAAAATTCATGATGCGGCTTCATGGCCTCATGGCGGGCGCGTCGCTCGATGAAAATCATCCGCAGTACACGTAGACCGTCACTGAACGCGGTGAGATTGCTGACGCCGTGGATTCGGGAATGCTCAAAACTCGGCACCTCGGCGACGGCGAGGCGCGCCACGGTGACGCGTATGGCGATCAGGGTTTCTATCTCGAAGCCGTCACCCCACAGCCGTTCCGAGCCGTCCTGGGGCGGCGGTGTGGTCGAATCCAGCCTCAGCACGGGCAGGTGCTTCCGCCAGAAGACGTTGAAGCCGTAGCAGAGGTCTGTATAAACTGTGCCATAGACCCGATTCACCATGGCCATGAGCAGGCGATTTCCCAATGTGCGCAGCCGGGTGAGATCACTGCTTCCACCGCCCGGGGCGAACCTGCTTCCCTTTGCAAAGTCGGCGCCGTCCAGAAGGGCCTGGACGAAGGCCGGAATCTCGCCGGGATCGGCCGATCCGTCCGCATCGAGCATGACGATGATCTGGCCGGTGGCAACCGCGAACCCGCAGGCGAGCGCGTTGCCCTTGCCGCTACGGGTCTGCATGACGATCCGGGCGTCCGGCCTCAGCCGGCGGGCGACCGCGCAGGTGTCGTCGTCCGAATGACCGTCCACGACGATTACTTCGTGGATTCCATCCGGTAGCCGCTCGAATACGTGAGGCAGGTTCCGGGCCTCATTCAGGGTCGGGATGACCACGGAAACTGTTGGCCAGAACGCTGGCAGTTGTGCCTTTTTTATCATGTTCCTCGCTCCGCTGCAAAGGTGGCGGAAGTGTAGCCCCGCTCCCGGCGGTGTAACTTCGGAATGCCTTTCCTGGCGCGGTATTCCTGATCGGGCCGCACGCTATCACGGCGCCTCGCGATGAGGTTTTCTGTATGCGGAATCGAACCCGTTCTCGGCCTCGGTTGCCCATGCGGCCACATTGGAAATGAAGGCACGCTTAAGAGGACACAGGTCTTCACCGGTGTCTTCAGCGTCTCGCTATGAGGTGACCCCGTACCGGAAGCCGGTAGATAAGCGGCCTGGCAAGCTAGGTGACGCTCGCGGCTCTCCGTGAAGCCGCGGCAGTGCGGCCTCTGCTCTGAGCCCCGCGACTGCCCGTGGCACTACCCCGCGTGATGGTTCGAGCCCGCGCTCCGTGCAAGTGATCGTCCCCTGTCTGTCGTCGTCTCTATGACAGACGTCTGCTAGCGACCTCAGGTTGCGGGTAAATCCGAAAGAGATGTGCCGATACTGCGGGGTGGCGGCCCCGGCGGCACAGAGTATCAGAACTCATACACCTTGGTCTTGTCCAGCCGGACGAACGGCGAACCGGTGCCGGGCGCGAACGGCGGCGTCCGGTTCTGCACCAGGAAGCCGTCCGCGCCGCCGAGGCCGATCGGGTCCAGGCCGGTGTCGTGCACCGGGGAAGCCTGCTTCGGCTGGACCCTGCGGATGAAGTCGATCGCGTAGCCGAACCTGGTGTAGAGCCCGAATTCGGGAACGAACAGCAGGTTCACCGGCACGTGCGGGTCGGTGTAGGCGTCGCCGGGGTGGAAGACGCTGTGGTCGAACAGGAAGCCGGTGTTGCGCACGCGCCTGACGTCGGGGTGGATCGGCGCGTGCCATTCGCCGTATCCGTGCACGGCGAGCGGGCCGACGTCGAACGCGTCACCGTCGCCGATCACGTGCACCTTCGCACCCGAACCGTCGAGCAGGCCCGCCACGTCGCGGTTGGTCCAGACCGGCAGGCCGGGGCGGGTGGTCAGCCGCCTGGCGATCAGGCTGGGCAGGAAGTGGTCGGCGTGCTCGTGTGTGATCAGCACCGCGTCGGCGTCGTCGAGCACGGTGTCCCCGGCGACGATGCCAGGGTCGACGACGGCGACGAAACCGTCCTTCTCCAGGCGGAAGGTGGAGTGGCCGATCCATTTCAGCTGCATGAGTTCTCCTTCGATGACTGATGTGCGTGGTGGTTGAGCGGAAGACGGGCGGGCTGGCCTGCCTTTTCGGTCAGCAGAAGTAGTAGGCCGCGGCGGTGGGCAGGGTCGAAGCAGCGACTGTGGACGTCACGGGCCGGGTCTGCGATGCCGCGGATGTGCTGAGGTGGCTGGGCAGCGCCTTCGCCACAACGATTGCGGCCGGTACGGCGGCGCCGACCGTAAGTAGGCGGCGCCGGCTGATCCGGCGGTCGGCGACGTGGGAGCGGCTGAGCGGGGACTGTGGGACGGAATCGGCCATGGCTGTCTCCAGGGGTTGAGTGCGGGGAGCGAGTGCGAGGACTGATTGCGGCGTAACGGGATGCCGTGCGGTCAACTCAGGTGTCAGGCGTCAGGCGTCGAGGGTGCGGGGTAGGCCGAAGCGGGCCAGGTTGCTGTTGTCGAACCTGGTCAGGGAACAGATGCGCTCGCCGGACAGCGCGAGCACCATCATCCCGTTGGCGTGCAGCACGTCCGCGTTCGGATCGCGCACATAGATGCCGAACGCGGGCTGGCCGTTCGCGCGCGTGGCGACCAGCTGGTATCGCAGCCCGCGGCCGAACAGCAGGGTCAGCGCACGGGCCGCCACGTCATGGCCCTGATACTCGAACAGTCCCGGCGGCATCGTGAACCACACGTCCTCCGTCAGCAGGCCGACGATGCCGTCGACGTCGCCGTCCGCGTACGCCTCGGTCAGCCGGCGCACCAGTTCGCGTTCCTGTGGCGAGCCGGGTTCCGGCGGCGGCTCGTGGTGTCGGTGTCCGTCGTCGGCCGGCGCGTGCTGGGCCAAGGCCGCGCGGGCGCGTTTGAGCGCGCTGGTCACGGACTCGGTCGTGGTGTCGAGCATCTCGGCGGCCTCGGCCGCGCGGAAGCCGAGCACGTCGCGCAGGACGAGCGCCGCGCGCTGGCGCGGCGGCAGGAGTTGGAGCGCGGTGACGAACGCGAGCGAGATCGCCTCGCTGCTCTCGTAGCGCGCCTCCGGGCCGGGCTGCATGTCCGCGATCTGCTCGAAGAGCACGTCGGGGTACGGCTCCAGCCACGGCACGTCGCTCATCCGGGTCGGTTCGGGCGGGTTCTGCCAGGCCTGGGGCGCCGAGGGCGGGGCGTTGTTCACCGTAATCCGCCTGCTATCGGCGCGCAGCATGTTGAGGCAGCGGCTGGTGGCGATCCGGTACAGCCACGTGCGCAGGGAGGAGCGCCCCTCGAACTCGGGCAGTGCGCGCCAGGCGGCCAGCAGCGTCTCCTGCAGCGCGTCCTCGGCGTCCTGCGCGGAGCCCAGGATCCGGTAGCAGTGCACCTGCAGCTCGTGCCGGTAGCGGTCCACCAGCTCCCGGAACGCCGCCTCGTCGCCGGCGCGGGCCCTGCTCGTCAAGTCGGCCATCACGGTGCGTTCCCTCCATCGCCTCGGCTCCTTCCCGACGGTCACAGATGCAGACACCGTGCGGCGCGAAAACTGGGCGGTCCCCCGGCGCCCAGTTTCGGTGCGGCGGCGTGTCCATCTACCGACGCAGCCACGCGCTACCGAGACGACGGCGAGCACGTACGTGATCCGGGAATATGGGGAAAACTCAAGCCAGCTATATCCAGTAGTAGTATCCGGCGGCGAGGCAGTGTGCGGCCGCGGCTACGCGGAGCAGCAGGTCGGAGGCGGCATCCGGGTCCGGAGCCAGTCGGCGGGCGACCGGTAGGAGGAGATCGGGAGAAGGCCGTGTCTTCCCGGGTGCGGCACACCTAGGAAGACACGGCCTTCCGCCGATCCCGCGAACCCCGCATCGTGGGGCCATGGTGAGGACGAAGCGCATTACCGAGAAGCAGGTACGCAACTGGGTCGACGGCTACGTCAAGGCATGGACGAGCGGCGATCCGAAGGACCTCGAGGCGATCTTCGCGGAGGATGCCGAGTCGTACGAGTGGCCGTACGAGACGGTGTGGGCGGGCCGGGCGTCGATCGCGGACGGGTGGCGGGAGCGGGCGCCGTGGCAGGAGGGCGGTTGGACGTTCGACTGGACCTTGCTGGCGATCAACGGTGACACGTTCGCGGTCAAGGGCACCGGGATCTACGCCGCGTTGGGGACGTTCGACAATCTCTGGGTCGTCACGCTGGGCGCGGACGGCCGGGCCGTGTCGTTCCGGATGTGGAACAACGAGGTCTGAAACGGCGGATTCAGGGGGTTGCGTAGACCGAGCCGAGATACGCGAGCGCCTCGGCGCTGCGGCTGCCGGGCTGTGCCGTGCCCACGAGCAGTTGCTGGCCCGGGGCGTCGCGCACGTCGAAGGTCTGGTACGTCAGCTCGATCCGGCCGGCCTCGGGGTGCATGAAGACCTTGAACGCGCGGGTGAGCCCGCCCACCGTCTGGTCCTCCCACAGGGCACGGAACGCGGGCGAGCTGCGCGACAACTCGTCGACGACCGCGCGGATCTCCGGGTCGTGCGGGAAGTAGCCGGCGTTCAGGCGCAGCGCGTGCACGCTCGCCGCTGCGACGGTCGGCCACTCGACGAACACCTCGCGCGCCCGCGGATGGCCGAACAGCACACGCAGCATGTTGCGGGAGTCGCCGAAGGGCGAGAGCAGCGCGTCGGCGAGGTTGTTGGTAGCCAGGAGGTCGAACACCGGGCTGAGCACGTACGCGGCCGCGGCCGGAAAAGAGTCGAGCAGCTGCAGCAGCGCGGGGTGCACCAGATCCCGGCTGCTGCCCGGGGCCAGGTTCGGGTTGAGCCCGGCCAGGCGGTAGAGGTGGCCGCGGGCGTCGGAGTCGAGTTTGAGCGCCCGCGCGATCGCGTCCAGGACCTGGGCGGAGGGGTTGCGTTCGCGGCCCTGCTCCAGCCGCGCGTAGTAGTCGGCGCTCACCCCGGCCAGCACCGCGACCTCCTCGCGGCGCAGCCCGGCGACACGGCGGTTGCCTCCGCCGAACAGACCGGCGTCCGTCGGCTCGATCCGGGCGCGCTGGGCGCGCAGAAAGCCGCCGAGCGCGCTGGGCGTTGAATGGTGCACGATGTCCACCTTATGCCGTATGCCGTACCTAGTGCCGCGACCGCCAACCTTTGCCCCGCTCGCCGTCCCAGGACGGCATCCGGCGGCGTTGCGGGAACGCCCACGCACAACCAGTGCGAGGGCGTCCCCGCGCCTTGCCGTATACCGCCCTGGAACGCCTCGCTGACGGGGCAAAGGT
>Ga0307507_10004867_pt1 | contig 23028 bp, 5 predicted proteins | sample 7_EM_MG_FD_207223 | JGI IMG/M metagenome (GOLD analysis project Ga0307507, IMG submission 207223) | Populus trichocarpa ectomycorrhiza microbial communities from riparian zone in the Pacific Northwest, United States - 7_EM | ecosystem: Host-associated > Plants > Roots > Unclassified | place...
TTAAATTATTAAAATTTATTATTAAGTGGTTGTTAAGATATTAAAGTGTGATTTTTCCATTTTTTGGTGTGTTTTTGAAGTGATTAGCTCACCCGTTTGACCAGCTCACCCGTGAAATACGTTATATAATGTTATTTTAATTATATTATTATATTATTTTTATATAAAACTATAGCTTTGGCATTTAATAAAGTATATTATAATTTTTATATTAATAGCTACCATAGTTATTAAGTTAAAAGTAGTATATTTTAGTAAGGAAAACCGTATATAAGTGTAACGGAATCACCTAGGAGGTATATATCAGATAAGACAGTAGGAGGTTTTATCAGTGTCCCATCAATGTCCCATCTATGTTCCATGTATGCTCCAGAAGAGACATAGTCAGATAGATAGGGGCGAAAGGTTTTACTAGTGTCTTAGAAGGTTTATATAGGAAGCTAGTTTTCCTCTAGAGAAGAACCAGCGATTAGTCTCTAAATGGAAGAGGTTAGAAAGCATTTATCCTTCAATATATAAAGCTTGTTCTACCTTTGACTTACCTTCTACTTATCTATAACTCTTATTCTACACTATTAATTAGATAATTATATGTTCCGGTTAAACTAGCCTCTTATAATTCTAATTGCTTATAATCCTTTATAGAAGGAACGTACGGCTATTAATTAACAATAATGGGCCATACTCCTTTACTCCATAAAGTAACGCCCTTACCTTAAGAGGCTTAGAGAGTCTCTCCAGAGGAGCGCATTCCCTCTACTTATAAAGGAGTAGACCAGGAAGCTATGGCTAGTCTATCTAACTTTCTAAGACCCTTAGGAACGATTACCGCTAGGGAGTTATTAGAGTAGTTGCTATGCGAGACCTTATAAAAAACAAAAGAGTTAGAGATATAATTAAGGCAAGTATATTAAGACTACTAAGAACAATTGCAAGGACAATTAGGAGAAGTATAGATACCCCAGACATAAAGCGGACTTAAAGGGGTAACGCTATACTATGCTATAATATTAGATAAACCTAAATTTCGCACAAAGGAACCTAATAAGTATAATGGTAACAGTCTCCAAAACTATAATTGTTTTATCTGTTAATGCAAAACCAAGTTTTAACTAAATCCGAAATGTTACTCTAACAAGTATAATTAGACACTAATTGCTTCTACCTTCCTACATGGCACTATTAAGAGCTTATAAATATGCTACAAGAAGAAACTTACTACACCCCTTAGATTTAGTAAGTTTAAGTCCTGGTTAGTTAATTAGGTCCAAGACCCTACTAATTAAGGGATAGATTATAACTAGTAATACCATAATACCAAACAGCAAGAAGGTTAGAGTGTAGTCCAGTTTATAAACTACTTGGAAGAGCTAAAAGACAATATACCCTACTTAGACCTGTGGGACGACACTATATGACTTTATTAGCTACTTACTAAGTTATAACCTAAGATTTAACAGGCCATATAGGAGAAGGGCGAAATTCCTACCTCTTAAGAAAAGCTTATCTCTAAAGCCACTTAGATTAAGAATGCTAAAAGAGACTATCTAGGCAAGCAAAAGGAACAAGACGCCAACGATGAAGAGCATAGGACTAAACCTCGCTTTAATAATAGGGGAAGATTCCAACCTAACCGCTCTGCGGAAGAGCAATGTAAGCAGGCTTTGCAGCCCTAGAGCAACGCTGGCCAACCCTAGAATAATAATAGGCAGAAACTATAGAACCAAGAGTCACGCAGCTGTTATTACTGCGGCAAAAAAGGCCACATATAGCGCTTCTGCCGGCAGAAGAAGTAAGAGGATGCTTAATTAGGAAAAAAGAGAGCCTAGTAGATCTTCACTCCCTTACACTAGGCCAGTAAGAGAAGAAGGGAGTAAGCTACCGTATGGTCATTCCTATCTCTATTTAAGTTAATAACAAATAGGTAACGTAAGACTGCCTTATAGACAGCGGCGCGACTATAGGGTTTATTTCTCAATTACTAGTAAAAGAATTAGATTTGGACCTTAGTAGCTTATAGGTGCGCACTATTTAAAGCATTAGAGGCTACTGGATTCCGTGCTATAGGGAACAAACTTTTTCCATGGCCAGCCAGGACTGTAATAGTCTATAGGATATACAGGAGATGCGCTTCTACGCTGCAGAAATTAAGGGGTATAACCTTATTTTGGGATACCTATAGCTTTAATAAGTTAATCCAGACATTAATTGGCCTTTGGCCTTATATTAACACCAGAAGTCTTAACCGCGCATTATAGTTAAAGATTAAAAGACTTTCTTAAACTATATATAAGAGGAAGGGTAGGCGTATGCTATATATGCCACTCTTAACACCAAGAATAGGGACGCGGAGTATTTATTTTTAGATGTCCGGCTATGCGCAGTTAAGGAACTAGAGATTCCACAAGAATATATAAACCTGAAGGATGTTGCTAATAAGGAAGTGGCGCATACCTTACCTAACCCTATGTTGGTGGAGCATAAGATAGACATAGGAGATAAGGAACCTCCTTTTAGACCACTATATAACCTATCAGAAAATGAGCTGGCAGTATTGCGTTAGTATATAGTAGATAATCTTTAAAGAGGATGGATTTAGCCTTCTATAAGCCAGGTAGGGGCACTAATTATATTTATACCTAAGAAGGATAAGACCCTTCGCCTCTATATTAACTATTAGGCGCTAAATAAGATTACTATAAAGAATTGCTACCTACTACCCTTAATAGGGGAGCTTATTAATAGGCTGTTAGGTGTAAAGATATTTACAAAATTAGATCTAAAAGATGTATACTATTAAATCCGGATTAAAGCCGGTGATAAATAGAAAACGGCGTTCTAAACACAGTACGGCTACTTTAAGTACCTAGTAATGCCATTTGGGCTTACTAACGCACTAGCAACATTTTAGGCCTATATTAATAAGGCATTATTAGGCCTGTTGGATATAATATATATAGTCTACCTTAATAACATTATAGTCTACTCTAATAACTATAAAGTATATACGCACCATATATAAATGGTACTAGAAAGACTGCGGAAATACAAGCTCTATATAAACCTAAAAAAATGCTTATTTTATGTTACTAGCATTAATTTTCTGGGCTTTATTGTTAGCGTTAATAGAGTATTAATAGAGAAAAGCCGGGTAGATGCTATTAGGGAATAGCTATACCCTATAACGTTTAGGGAAGTATAGGTTTTTATAGGCACGGCGAACTTCTACCAAAGGTTTATTGTTTATTACTTGCAAGTAATACTCCTAATTACTAATCTGCTAAAGGGATCTAAGGATAGCAAGAAGTTAGGACCCTTTATATTTAGGGAAGCTACTAAGTAGGCTATAGACCAGTTAAAGGATTTGTTTATATCAGCGCCTATCCTAATACACTTCTGCTAGGAGCTACGTATATACCTTAAAACAGATACATCCGGCTTCGCCCTAGGGGCAATTATATCTTAATTAAAAGACGGGGAATGGCATCCTATAGCGTTTTAGTTAAGGAAAATAACCCCTATAGAGCAGCGTTACATAACGCACAACTAGGAGCTACTTGCGATAGTTACAGCAATAAAGCACTAGCGACATTATTGTATGGGAAGTAATTATCCCATTAAAGTCCTTATAGACCACAATAACCTAGAGTACTTTATAACTATAAAGATGTTAAGCGGTTAATAAGCTAGATAGGCGAAGGTACTATTATAGTACAACTTTAAAATTACGTACTGCCCAGGAAAGACAAATCCCGCTAATAGGTTGTTGAGATGTCTAGATTATAAGATAGAGAGGATCTAGGATAGTATAGGGGAAATAATTCCTATATTGCAAAATTTGCTTAGGAAGAAAGAAGAGTCTTTCCCTAGAACTACAGAATTTCGTAATAGGGTAGAGGTCCCAGCAATACAGCTGCGAAGTACTATAATAATGGAGCAGTAGGATATGGTTACAGACTAGGTTATAGACCAAGCAGATATTATAAAGTTGGCGTACCCTATAATTAGCAAGAATTCTGCGGGATATGCTAGAGGTGTTGCGGCACCTTTAACTCGACGGCGCATTAGCTATAAGTTTCCGGATCCAGAGGGGATAGGCGAGATGCCTATCCGCAGTATAGCACACTGCATAACGGCAGGAGAATCTGCTGGCACTAATAGTTTAAAACGTCTCATGCCACGCCTAGGGTCTATAATGGCGGCGGGCAAAATGGAAGCAATGGTACTTGGGCTAACCCCATTATAAGATATCTGCAAGAACTGGTGAGAATCCCCGTGCAATTGGTGGTGGCAGCCAACTGCTTGTAGACTAGGACTAAAGCACTAGAAAACTGGGGTAGGGGCCTAGATAAGTAGGCATGTTGAACTCTACTGTATTACTAGCTAATATATAACTACCTGCCCCCTATTTCTGCATTCTTTTCTATCTCTAGAGGTAGTAAAGAAGAAGCTGCACAAGAACATTTAAGACTAGTAGAAAATCTACAAGAATCCCTAGAATGGGACCTAGTAGATATATACTATACAGATGGCTCTAAAGATAGTAAATCAAGTGCAGCGGCCGTATGTAAAATAGGGGAGAGAAATAGGATCAAATATGCAACAAATTGGAATCTAGGGCCTTTTATGGAAATTATGGACGCAGAACTCTATGCAGTCTATAGGGCCCTAGAATATCTAAAACAACAAAGACTAGAAGAGAAACAAGTTTATATTTTTATAGATAGCCAAGCAGCTATTAAAAGATTACAGCTTAATTCTCTTACAGGGGGACAAGAACTAGTCTTTAAAATTACGCAAAGCTGCTCTTATCTAGCTAGTAAGAATATCTCTATTAACTTCTACTGGGTTCCTAGCTACCTAGGAATTTATGGAAACGAAATAGCAGATAAGCTAGCTAAAAAGGGCCTTTCTAGAAGAAAAATACAATCTTCTTATACATCCCTAGCCTATATAGGGAGAGCAACAAGAGAAAGGATACTAGGACAGTGGAAAAATAACTGGCAACAGAAAAAAAACAAAGGAAAATACTATACTAGGATCTCTAGAGGAAACTACTCTTTATCTCTTAAAGCCCCTAAGGATAAATATCCTAAAATGCTACAATCAGCGTTCTTTCAACTAAAACTAGGAAAAGGCTTCTTTAAATCCTTCTCTAAGACAATAGGGAAAGATAAAGAAGGCAGATGCTTTAAGGACTGTAGAGCTATACAGACTCCTAAGCATCTATTACTAGAATGTAGATTATACAGGGAAGAAAGAAAAGAAATGCAAAGACAACTAAGCTCTTCTCTCTCCCTAGAGAAGCTTTTTTGTACAAAGGAAGAAGGGCGCTTTTTCTATTCCTAAGTAGGACAAAAATAGCTACTAGAAAGTGGCTAATGGAAGAAGGATCTTTAGAAGGAGGTAACTCCTACTAGACTCCTAGTAAATAGACAGTAGTAAGCAAAAGGACAGAAATAAACTATAAAAAGTACAGGGGCAGGCGTTAAGATTCTTTTACCGTTTCTCTTACCGTTTTTCTACTGTTTTAATACTACCTACTAGTTGTCATAACCTAGTATTTTACTAGGGAGCGGTAAACCTCTAGTCTAGAGGTTTATAAACTACTAGGACATAGCTACTAGTACATGTTAAGCTGCCTAGAAAGGATTCATATATATAGAACTATAGCGCCATAGCCTAGAGGCTGCATGCGCAGTATTGTACGTAGTACAATACAATGGATATAAAAAAAATAAAAAATAAAAAATAAATGGAAGCAAGCAATTTATACAAAACTTTTCTAAATCTTCTTCTTTAAGCATAATAGAGGGACGCCTTCGTTGCTAGAGAGAGGTGGAAAAATATAGTGGAGACTAACTTGGCCAGAGTTACTAAGAAGCTATAGCAGCAGGACCAAAAGGGTCTATTGCGCTTTAAGGGTACTGTATATATCCTAAAGGACCAGACAGTTTAAGATAAAATTCTAAAGGTCTTCCACAACAACCCTTTTAGGGGTCACTATGGTGCTAATAGGACCCTTAAGGCCGTTTAAAGGAAATACTTTTAGGATGGAATGTCTAAAGAAGTTAAGGACTATATATTAAGATATAATACGTGCTAAAGGGTACAGATATCTAGGCATTACCCCTATAGTGAGTTATTAGTGCTTCTTATTCTGCAAGGACCTATATCAGAATTAATAATGGATTTTATAATAGGCTTACCCCCTACTAAAACAAGAATAGAAAAGGTTGCTAACGCTATCCTAGTAATCATTAACAGATATACAAAGTTTTTAGGGTATTTTGCTGTCATAATAACGATCACAGCAGCGGAACTAGCAGACCTATTTTTGGAGCGGTGGCTCTTATTCGGCACGCTAAGGGGAATCATGTCCGATAGAGGTACCGTATTTAATAGTGCATTTTAGTCTTTATTCTGTCTTTTATTAAAAATACGGCGAAGGATAAGCACTACCTTTTACCTATAAACAGATAGACAAATAGAGCGTCTAAATGCGTTGTTAGAACACTACCTCCGCTACTATGTTAATTATTAACAGGATAATTAGCCATTGTGGTTAGCTTTAGCGCAACACGTGTATAATATAAGCATCTACAGCAGTATAAAAATGACCCCTTATAAAGCACTGTTTGGAGTAAAAGTAAATAACCCCTAAAATGTTAAGGACATTGTTCCTAAAAGAGAGGCCCTAGTAGCGTCCAAGAGAATTAAGCAAATAAGAATTCACAGAGAAGAACTTAAAAAGCACTTGCTAGACGCCCAAGCTACACAAAAAAGGTACTATAATAAGGGATATATACCTAAAGAATTTAAAATAGGAGACAAAGTCTTACTGTCTATAAAAAACATCTGGATAAAATGTATTAAGAAGAAGCTGGACCACAGGTAGCTTAGACCCTTTAAGATAGTTAGGAAAACTAAAGGAAATTAAGCCTATAAATTAGAATTGCTAAAATCATATCCAATATATCCCATATTTTATGTTTCCTTATTAGAGTTATACCGGAAAAGAGATAGTATAGAACCACCCCTACCTAGTAAAATTAATAGGGAACTAAAATAGAATATAGAAGATATTCTAGACTAAAGATAGCGTTAGAAGAGACGCAAATTTTTAGTTTATTAAAAAGGATACTCCTAAGCGCATAATAGTTAGGAACCTAAGGAGCACCTTTAGCTAAGATGTAAGACGGCAATTAAAACTTTCCTAAAAACTATAAATTAGGATTTAGCAACAGTTCCGGATATACCACAGGCGAGATAATAGGGAAGACCCCGCAAATCAAAACCATAAGGTTAAGCACAGGTATTAGAAACAGGAACGTTTTGCCATTATAATAGGGATCCTAGAATTCTATAAGAGAAAGCTATAGAGATCCATATAAGACCCACTAGGGATGCTGTCTAAGGAAGATACTATATAAGAATAAGCAGTAGCACCAAAAAAAGGGGCCCTAGGGATTTAAAAGGGTTCCTTAAGGATAAAGGGAGAGTATCTGGTCTAATACTAGAGATATACAGTAGAGTTAATAATATAAAGAGGACCAAAAAGACACAGCGAAGATTTAGAAATTTTAAGAAATTATAAAGCACTTATAAGAACACCACCCGTTCATCATATACGGAGATTATAGCGGTATGCTGCTTTTACATAGGCTGTTACTAAAAATAAGAATAGAGGCATCCCCAAAGTATAAAGTTAATTCCCAGTACTAGGGCATCCTAGAGGCACCAGAGAGATACCCTATAAAGCTATCCTATAAGAAGAAAGAAAGAACAATATAATAACTTAAATACCAAAAGTAGCAACGGGAGCCTCCTCCTCCATCTTAACGTTATTATTAGCAGTATTATTAACACTCCTATCCCTAGAAGCATTAGCATTCTTACCAACATTCTTCTTAAAATAATAAGAACTAGACGGACTACTATAACCAGAGGACTAGCGGGGAGAACGTTTATCTTTGTTACTATCCTTAGTGTTATCCCTAGGCTCTAAATCAGCATCTAGGCTAAGATTAGAAAGTTAATAACTAAAGAGTTAGTACAGTTCCCAAACGTATTACTAAAGAGACTTACCTAGCCAGAAAGGCCCGCGTAAGAGTATAAATGTTATTATTTATAAGAACAAACTGCTTACATATACGCTCCTGGACACTATATATCTAAGATCACTATGTCTCCACAGCAGTAGAAATCCTCATTAAATTAAAAAGGCTATAAGCAATAGAAGATACCTTCTATTCCTATCTTTTACTATTTTAATACAGACGGAAATCCCTAATAGCGCGTTAGAGCCATTAAGCCTTATATACATAGACAGCGGGGATCTAATATAGTTAGTAAAGTCTAGAATAGGATAGAATAGGAAATACTAGAATATAGGTCTTTTTCTAGCTGCAATAGTGGGAATACTTAGATCTGTTCTCGCCAGAGCGCGGCATCTTATAGGCGTGGGATGGGTCTAATGTGAGCGCGTAAATGCAACAACGGCAGCACTTTAGAGAAACCACCGCAGGAGCAACAGAAGTGGTCTATGGTGCCAATAAAGCAGGGACAACGCCGCCGCCAGTCTAGGGACGCGCAGCATAATTATAAGCCATTGCGAGAGAACACTATAGGAAGTTAGTATTATTAAAGAAATAAAATAGGGATTCTATTACCCATAGACGCGTCATAAAAAGAGAACAGAGCAGTGGTGGAAAGAACAGTTAGAGATGCGGAAGCTAAAGGCTAAGATATAATAAAAAACAGTCTGCTAAAGGGCAAGATGAATAGTGTTATTAATAGAAAGACGCATAAGAGACGACAGCTTATAAACTAGAAGAAATTAATATTAAGACATTATTATTAGGACCCATTTTAGGTAAATGGGGATGATGGCTAGTTAATGTGTTGCATGGGACAACTTCCAGATTAGCTTATAACAAATTCTTATAATAAGGAAGGTGAATCCCATTTAATTTTCATTATTATTATTAAAGTTTTATTATAAACACACTATAAAGAGCTATAGTGGAAGAAGAGCAGAGGAACAGAAGACAAAGTAAGGTTTTATGCTAGTAAAGAACCGGCAATAAGCCGCATTATGGAGTACCTTTCCACTAAAGAACTTCCCTAGTGGTTTTAGTTGGAACTCTATAAGAGTTTATTAAGAGGCAAAGTCTTAGAGGACCAAGATCCTTAAATGGGAGGCAATTGTAACGGAATCCCCTAGGAGGTACATATCAGATAAGACAGTAGGAGGTTTTATTAGTGTCCCATTAATGTCCCATCTACGTTCCATATATGCTCTAGAAGAGACATAGTTAGACAGATAGGGGTGAAAGGTTTTACTAGTGTCTCAGAAGGTTTATATAGGAAGCTAGTTTTCCTCTAGAGAAGAACCAGCAATTAGTTTCTAAATGGAAGAGGTTAGAAAGCATTTATCCTTTAATACGTAAAGCTCGTTCTACCTTTAACTTACCTTCTACTTATCTGTAACTCTCATTCTATACTGTTGATTAGATAATTATACGTTCCGGTCAAACTAGCCTCTTACATTAAGCCATTAGCGTGTATATTTACCTATCGACCTAGTGCCGATTATTACTATATTAGGGTTAGATTAGGGTGCTTATAACTTATTTACTATATATATATAGTCTTATTTTCTTCGTAGATTAATCTATATATAAGTTCGTTCAATATTACCTCTAAAGTCTTTAAAATACTACTAAATAGATCCTTTCCTACCACCTATACAGCGAACTGTCAGCGATGCTGCCAGCGATGCTGACTGTTGGCCACACTGCTTGGCATTAGTTTAGCTACTTAGTAGTTATAAACATCTATAGGTTCTTGTGGTCAGTAATAATTTTAAACGGCTTTTTAGTCCCTTATAGCTTAGGACACTATTCCTCCAAAGCTTTAACAATTGCTAAGAGTTCTTTATTGTAGATCTTATAGTTATACTCTAGCGCAAAGTGCTTTGTGGAGAAGAATGCGACCAGTCTTAGTTTACCGTTATTATTATACTGGGGAAAAACTCCATTAGAAGCCCAATTTAATACATCTGTCTCTACCACTGTTTTCTTTATATGGTTGTAGTATACTAGTACTAGTGCTAAAGTAAAGGCTCTTTTAAGGGCCTTAAACGACTTAGCTTATTTAGGTCCCTATAGCCATCCAATATCCTTCCTTAGGGGTTTTATTATAGGTATAATAATAGTAGAGTAGCTTTAAATAAACATGCGGTAAAAGTTTACAAATCTAAAGAACTGCTATAATTCCTTAACTAAGGTTGGGTTCTCCTATACTTATAAGGCTTAGACCTTTTTAGGGTCCATGCTTATTCCTTCTGTTAAAATAATTAAGCTAAGGTACTTTGTCTGTATTATATAGAACTCTAACTTACTAATATTAATTTAGAGGCCGGCGGCTCTAAGGCGGCGAATTACCTCTTTAATGTGCCTAGTATGCTTAGCTTAAGTTTTAAAGAATATAAGGATGTTATTAAGGTATGCTATATAATAGTTATCTAGTACGTTATAAAGAATATAGTTAATATAGTTCTAGAATATAGCTAGGGCATTATAAAGGCTAAATAGGGTTATTAGCATCTTATAGAGCCCAAAGCGGGTAATAAATACTATAAGCTACTTATGGCCCTTGGTAATGCAGATCCTATTAAACGCGGCAATAACATTAAGCTTAATATAGAATTTGGAGCTGTATAGGGCATTAAGTGGTTTATAAATAAGTGGGAGCGGGTATTAGTTATTAACATTAACGTTATTAAGTCCTCTATAGTTATAACAGATTCTTATTTTTCCTTTTAGCTTGGCGGTAAGTAGAAGCGAGGCTGTAGTAGGGGATATTAATTCTTAAATAAAGCCTTTATCGAGTATCTTATTAATCTATTTCTTAACGCATTAAAGCTTAGTAGGGGAAAGTGGGCGGTTCTTATAGTATAGGGGCTGCTTTCCTAGTATAATTTTAATTTTATGGTCCTATGGGTGATATAGTTGGAGCTTATTAGCGTTCTTTAGGAGAAACCCCTTAATATAGTGCCTGTGTTTCCTTGGGAGGCGTTATATAATGTTATCCCTAGTTAGAGCGGACTTGCCTTTTATAAACTTCTTAATGTCTATATTTATAAATTTACGGCGGAGGAACTTAGTACTTATAGTCTAGAGGTTTTCTTTTAGGAAACGGTAAAGATAACTAGGGAAGACCTTATAGGCTTCTTCTATTATATAGTTACTATTAACTAGGCAGTAAAAGGATTCCTCTATTAGGTTTAGTATCTTAATTAGTCCAGTAGGGAGTTCATCTATTAATTATTTTCATTCTTCTTATTCTATTAATTCTGCTGGCTTTGCTATATAGATCCTTATTGCTTTTATGCCTTTTTATTTATAAAACTAAGCAAAGTTTATAGCGCGTATATTTATAATATTGTCCAGATTAGGGCGTATTTAGTCTTCTCCTAATGTTACTGCGGGGCTAGCTTGTCTTAGTTAGCTTTTAGGAGCGGTTTTTAGGTAGCAGCCTTGTATAAAGTATACGGAAAGTAGGTATAAGGTTAGGCATTATAGTGGCGCGGTTTCTATTATTTAGGTCTTAATAGTTTTATAGCTAGTCCTTACTATAACGCGGACTATAGTATGCGTATATAGTATATAGCTTAGTTCTAGGTATTAGGCTAGGCGGCTAGGGTTTAAAGGGTGTCTGGGTTAGTGTTAAATTCTTAATAGTAGTGGCGCGAAGCAGACCTTTTTTCTTAGTCTTAGCAAGACTAGCTAGCCCATTATTTTGGTCTTAAGTACTAGAGTAGTCCAGTCTTCCGCTATTTTATTACTTTATAGCTATATAGGTTCCTCTTTATTAGGAATACCTTCTACTATTAGGGCTTTATATATAGATTTAGGTACTAGGCTTAGTAGTGCCAGGTATCTATATAGGGCGTCCCTACTACCATTGGCTATCCCCTATAAGAGGCAGTTCCTAAAGTAGTAGTCTAAGTTAAAGCGGATTTTAAGCTCCCTAAAGATAGGGTAGGGCTTATACTTCTAGAGCTAAGGCATACCTAAGATAATTAAGGTAGTAGGTAAGAGTTTAGTAATAAGAAAGAGTATAGCTTTATTATAGAGGCCAATTAATATTTAGGCGGTAAAGTAGTCTGTAATAAGCGAAGTTAAGATACTATTTACAGGGCATAGTGGCCTAGGTGCTAACAGTTGCTTAATTATAATATTATACTTTCTTATAATAGACTCTTTGTTAGCAAATACCATTGCTATATTACTAGAGTCTATTAGGCTTACTATATTAATATAAACTTAAGGGTATAGGTTATGTAATAAGGAGAGTTGGGTTTAAATAAGGATTAATTTCTTGTTACTATTTGCTAATCTAAGATTAAGTAGCAGCTTACTAATAGAAAGGATTAATTGGTTTAGTAATAGGGACCTAATCTTCTCATCTTCCTCCTTATATAGTTTGGACCCTTAAATACAATTTAGTCTAAGGGTCTACTTTTTAACAACTAGGGTATAGGGCTGTCTTAGTAGGGTAGTTTAGTGTCCATCTAGCTAGCGGTGTTGGTCTTAATTAGGGTATAGAAAGATAATACTTTATTAATAATAAAGCTGTATTTATATTCGCTAGCACGGAGTTATTAATATTAGGCACTATTAATAGGTTAGGCTCCCATATAGGGCATTATTTAGAGTGGCTGGGCTATAGGGTTAAAGGAGGGGATTATCCGCCACGTCTATAATAGACTCTATAGTTGCCGCGTTCGCGGTTATTAGTTTATATTATTTAACGGGCCAGCATTAGGACTAGGTTTGCTATTTTATTAGGGTTATAAGTGTCCTTCTAGTGGCCGGGCAGCTATAAGTAAGGCATAGTCTATTATTAAAGTAGCGCTTACACTTTATATCTAAGATTCTATTAAGGTCTATAGGTTCTCTAGTTACTGCTAGGGTTAGGGTTAGCATAGGGGTAAAGGCTTAAGCAGGTGGGCGGTAGTTAGCATTCTTAAGATTGGCTTAGTATATATAGTTTGCGAGATTCTTAGCAAATATATTTATCTACTTACTCTAACCTATATAGTTACTGTTATTAATTTTATAGGCAAGTCTAAGTACCAGCTCTTTCATCTTTAGAGAAATAAACTTCTAAAGTAAATCTACCTTCTATTTATCTATCTTCCTAACATAGACTATTAATTTATTAAGCTCTCCCTTCTAGGACTAGTAATTACGCTTACCCTAAGGGAAATATTTAAGCTTATTTTTTGTAACCTAGGTCGTGTTAATAACCTTATAGTAGGTAGTAAGCTCTTTAAGCATATCTTTCTTAGTGTAACGGAACCTTGTAGCTTAGACTACGGTGGGTTCTGTTATTAGGCTAGGTATGTAGGTAAGAACAAAACAACAATATAATAATAACTAGTGGAGTGGTTGCCTAACAGATTAACTCTAATTGTATTCTAAGATTTACTACAAGGAGAGAACTATCTACGGTAGGGACTAAGGTCCTTTAAATACATAACTGTACTCCTAAGAAATCCTCTTTTGTATATAAGGTACGTGTTATACGTGTTATACGTGGCGTATACTACATATACTTTGTACACTATGTATAATATTATGTGACTCGCTTACCATTTCTTGTTACATAGTTCCACTGGATTTATCCTAGACTGTGCTTATATTAACTAACTAGCTTCCTGCAACTCTTCTCTAAGTAGTTATAATATTGTACTTAAAGCGTCCGTAATACTATCTCCCTTCTCTTTATCTTTGTCCTTAAAGATTCCTAATATCTCTAAGTTATCTACTAGAGGTATAATGTCTGTTTAATTAGTCTGGTTAATATCCTTGCTTATTATACCTAAAGCTTCTTCTTCTTTATAAGTGTAATGTTGTGCTTGCACCGTGGCTGCCATACTATTACTTAGTAAGGTAATATTATCTCCATATTCTTATTATGCGAAAGTGGGGTTAGTGTGTGTTATAATAGTAAGTCCCTTATCTTAACAACCCTTATCTTACTTGGAGTGTATTAAAGTAAATATTTAATTGTCCTATGACATTTGCTCTGTCTTTAATGCTAAGTATATATATCCTATAACTCTTAACAGTCTTTAAGTTCCCTAAGTAACTTATTATAGGGTTTTATATTTAATCTACCGCTATAAAGCTTGATGGTAAGCTCTTAAGCGCCTTAGATAAGCTCTATTATTTATAAGAAGTAGAGTAGGAGGCTATAGCTACTTAACAGCGTGCCCTTAAAGCCCGTTTATTAGCCTCTGCCTATCTTCTTTGTCTTAAGAAAGTGCGTAAGAAGGTTTATTTTAAGGAGTGGAAACTAGTTTAATAGGGTTTGTCTAAGCTAGGTAATAAAAGGACTAGCTCTTCTCCTATAAGGAAAACAACTCTAAGTAGCTCAGCAATTGCTCCTCTTAGGTCCCCCTTAGGTGACTTATTCTTTAGTAATTCTTCTTTATTAATATTACCTAACCTGCTTTCTTCTAATACTTCCATACCTTTCCTATAGCGTTTTTTAGGTTACTTAATGGTTCCTAGGTAGTCTTATTATAGCCTATCTACTTTACTTTATACTATATTTTGTTATCTATATCCTTATAACTAATGATTTTTAAAACTTGCTATTTGTCTTCCTCTTGCCCTCTGTATATATCTGCCTTATAGACTAATAGCTTAATATTCCTGTGTACTAGCTCTAGCATTGCAATATATTATATAGGGTAGATTTTCATTTTAGCTAGTAGGTTTAACTTATATATAACTAATAAAATTCTTTGCTTAACTTTAAAAGGTCCTAGTTTAATATAGTTTAATTTCTTACTTAGTTGTTAACTCTTGAAATTTTTGTATAGTAGCTATACTTTATCCCCCTTCTTAAGATCTGGTCCCTTAGATCTCTTAGCATTATAGTACCTTTTTATTTGCTTTTGTACTAGTTTAGCTGTTTCTTTAAGGTCTGTATGAAGATTTATTAACGTCTCTATTCTTTGCTTAGCTGTGCTACTCGTCTTTTTTGCTTAATGTGGCGATAATGATATTCTTGGCTTGTATCCATAATTTACCTTAAATAGTAATGTCCCCATTCCTTTTTATGGTGTTGTATTATATATAAACTATGTAACTGGTAATAACAATACCTAATTATTCTATGCGTAATTAATATAATGCCTTAGATACTGCTTTAGTGTCTAGTTTAGTCTTTCCGTTTATCCGTCCGTCTGCGGATAATATGCTGTAGATATTGCTGCGCAAACTCTTTGTTCTGCCAGAAATACTTCCTAAAATGCTACTATAAATCTTGGATCTCTATTTAATATAATCTTATCTAGTGCTCTATATCTTATAAATACTTCCTTTATATAGATTCTAGCGACATCTTCTACTAATATCTCTTTAGTGTATGCTATAAAGTATCCCCACTTTGTTAGCTTATCTACTATTACTAAAATTGTGTTATAATCTTGTCCTATAATAGGATCTCTTAACTTTAGTAACTTAATAATAAAGTCCTATAATATAACCTCTTATAGTCTTCCTGGTGTTTTAATAGGTTATAGCCCTCTATATAGCTTATGCCTTATTAGTTTATTTCTTTGGTAATTTAGATATTTCTTTATAACTTATTTTACTAGTCCCTAGATTCCTTAAATAATATACTCCTTTTAAAGTCTTAATACTAAGCCTATAGCTCTATTATGTCCTTGTATTATTCTCTTGTAGAATTTCTTAATAAATTCTTTTGTAATAGACTTAGGTATATACATTACTTCTCTATTTTTATATTGCTTTAAGTCTAGATCCTCTACTTATGCTTCTTAGATCTTCTATATCTAATTACTCTCTAGTAATTTATGGATCTAACTTTCCTTGGTTGCTGTGATCTTTGGATAATTATACCTAATTAATCTGTCTTGATTCTTTTGTAATAAAGCTCCTAATAGCTTTTTATTACTTTATAATTTAGCCTTTCTACTTAGAGCGTCTGCTTGTGTATTGTCTGTACCCTTAGTATACTGAATTTTGAAATAGTATTCTATAAGCATTTCCGCCTATCTAACCTGTCTTTGGTTGAGTTCCTTTGTTATTAGGAATCCTATAAGGTTCTTATAATCTGTTTTAACTATAAATGGTTTCTCTATGCCTTATAAGAATGCTTTTTATTTCTTAAGTTCTGTAACTATACCTAACAACTCCTTGTTATAGATGTTATAGTTTAACTCTGGTAGTGTTATCTTTTAACTGTAGTATGTTACTAGGTGCTATCTATCTTGATATTTCTATATAAAGTATGCCCTTAGTGTAAAGTCTAATGCATCTATTTCTATAACTATCTTTAGACTTAGTTAATAGATCTTAAGAACTAGCTCCTAGGTAAATAACTCTTTAACTCTCTTAAATAATTCTTATTACTCCTTTCCTTATACCTATAGTTCTTCTTTCTTTATTAACTATGTAAATGGCTTAATATCCTATAACTATTACGCTATAAACCTTCTGTAGTAATTATAAAACCCTAGGAATAATTTTAACTATATAATGTTCTCTAGTTCTTGCCAATTCACTATAGCCTTAATCTTCTTTAGATCTATACTGAGTTGGCCTAGTTTGATAATAAATCTAATAAAATTAGTTTTCTAGGTAAAGAACTTGTATTTCTTAATTGCTATTGGTATCTGTTCTTCTTATAGTCTCTTTAAGACCTATTTAACGTGTTCTCTATATTCTTCCTTACTCTTTAAGTAGATGATAATGTCGTTAAGGTATACTATAATAAATTCATCTAGGTGTTCTCCTAATATACTATTGATTTGCTTCTAGAATATTACTAGTGCGTTTATAAGCTTAAATTGCATAACTAATGGCTTATATAGTCCTTCCTTTGACCTAAAGGCTGCCTTCTATTTGTTGCCTTCCTTGATCCTAATCTAATAGTATGCCTATCTTAGATCTATCTTTGTAAAGATCTTTGCGTTGCCTATTCTATCTTAGATTTTACTAATTAAGGGTAAAGAATACCTATTCTTTCTAGTAATGCTGTTTAACTGTCTGTAGTCTATATATATCCTAAGTTTTCTGTTTTTCTTTAGGATAAATAATACTGGATATCCTACTAATGACTGTGACGGTCTAATATATCCCTTATATAAGTTCTCCTAAATAAACTCCTTAAGCGCTACTAACTCTGTTTTAGTAAGCTTATAGATTAGAAAGAACTTTAGACTTATTCCCTCTTCTAATTCTATCTTATAATCCTATACTGCATGCTTTAATAGCTTTTTACTTTTTGGTAACTATAACTTTTTACCATACTTATAGTATCTTTTTGGTATATAACTTAAGCCTCACTTAGTCTCTTTATATATTGCTCTAACTTAGTACTATACTAACTTGGTTTACTATTATACTTTACGCCGTTGTATATTCTTAATATTAACCTAACCTATAACCCAATTGATTTTTAGATTATACTTCTATAACTAAGGCATTCCTAGTATTGCCTTATCCTGTCCTAATAGTAGGATATTAAAAGACATTCTAACTGGTCTCCCTTTAATAGTTATCTAAATAGGTCCTATTTTGAGATTGATAATACCTCCTTTATAGGCTATCTAATCTCCTAAAATTGTTATAAGTAGATATAGGTGTTTCTTCTGTCTGTATAGTAACCCTATTCTTTTTACTGCCTTTGGTAATATATGGTTTCTAGTTACTTTACTGTCTACTAACGCTTTAAACTGCTAATCTTGCTATTTAGCTTTTAAATTTAGGTGCTGACCTTGAATTTCTTTAAGGGTTTAAGGCTCTAATATTGGTTCCCTCTAGTTCTGTATACCTCCTCTTTTCCTAACTGTTAGCTGCTAGATCCTGCCTGTATTTAGTCTAACTTTAGCCAATACTTAGTTTATTTCTTTTCCTTTATATACTATAGACAAGTGTTCTCTGGGCACTTCTACCACTATTGTTTATCTAGGTATTCTTCTGTAAGGAATCTTTCTAGTTAAAGTGTTAAGTCTTCTTAACCTTATACTTCTACTAGGTGCTAACTATGTATATACTTAGCGTTTCTAAACCGCTTTTTCTCTAGTGCCTAATACATCCTTACTAGGTACTTTTAGTTCTTATCTTTAGGTGCTCTATATATGTTATATATGTTATCCACACAAGCTATCTATAATAGTGTATAATGCGCTATATGTTTTAGGTTAACTCTTAGTTTATCTTTGTTTTTAAGTTTAAACCTATACCTAGTTAACTTAACCACTAGTATCTCTACTGCGGGTATTAAGATTTATTGCTTACTTCTCTAGTCCCTAGATCCATCTTCTAGGTTCCTTAACGTTATAATTAATGCTCCTTTAATGTGACTTATGCGTTTTTCTATAATGGGTTAGTCTTAGATAACTTTTTTGTTTAGCTATATATAAAAATCTGCCTATTTATTATTGTGTCATTGCCTATACCACTTTCTATACAACTGGTTTAGTGTATATGGTTTATCCGTTAAAAAGTACCTTGTTATTGCTACATTGTAATATCCTTTGGTATATCTTTTTTTGAACCTAGTTGGAATATCTAGATCCTTTTCTTATTCTAGTTTATCTAACTACTTTACCCTAGGTGTTCCTACACTCGGCCTATTAGTAACTCTTTATATAGGTGCTCTGTCCCTTATATAACCTAGTATAGCTGACCTCTTATCTAGCTTTTACTCCTACTATATAATAATTCTTGTTCTAAACTTATTTATAGTTTCTTGTTTTCTACGTCTTGTAGCTAGATCTTTATAGTTATCTTACTTTTTAATCCTAGTATTAACTATTTAATCTTTAGGCTAAATACTGCGTTTACCTAGGATTACTAATGTTCTTATTTATTCTCCAAACTTATAGTTCTTAAACTTGCGTTCTGTACTTATTTATTTATTATTAAACTAAGTTACTGCCCTTTTCTATTGGTTCTTATCCATTATAGGTCCTTAGGTATATTTTATCTCGTCTTAAGAATCTTAAGCTTCTTTTATCTCTGCTTAAAAATCTTAAGCCTATAGCCTTTTACCTTTATTAAGTAATAAGCTAGCACTAGTAGTTATCTACTTACTTAGTTTCTTCTAAACGTTACTCTTATTATTTTGTAAAGCAATGGAAATTATATTTAATGGTGTTGTAATACCCGTTACTAAACCTTATTCTGTAATGGTCTTAGTTTTTACTTCTGTTTTAACTTCTCTAAGGTCTATATACTCCTAGTAAGCTACCTTTATTGCCTTATTATCAGTAAATACTTCGCCTTTGTTAAATTTATTGTCTTTAATATCCAATCTATAAGCTGGTTTATTGGTTCCTTTAAACTTAGATAATAATGGCTCCTATAGCTAATAGCTTATACCATACTTAGCGTCCTTATAAATTTAGTATGTGTTATTGTAATAATACGCAAAACTGTTAATTAAACACTCTTTTATTCCTTATAGTGTACTGTTATCCCTTTATACATATATGCCGTCTACTAGCCTAGTTCCCTTTACCGCGTGGTTACTCTAACCACTTCTATAGTCTTTAGCAAAATGACCTTATTTTCTACAATTTATATAAGCCCTATCTTTAACCCATTTTTCTTGCTATAGAGTCCACCTAAATATCTTCTGCTATTAAGATCCCTAGTTTAGCCTCTACTCCTAGGTTCTTTAATTACTTAATCCTTAACCTCTAGGTTTTTATAGTTTCTTTTCCTATCTTTAGGTTTCTTTAGTACTGCTTAGGTCCATTAGCTCTGCGCCATTCCATAGTTTTTAACTCTATGTCTATTATTACATACTCTGCGCCTTATACAACTATAGAACTCTGTTTTGCCCTCTCTTAGCTTGTTCCCTTTAATAGATTCTGTTATTAATCTTTATTAACTAATTTATTAACTTTTTTAGAGTATCCGCATCTTCTATTAGGATAATTATGTCCTAGACTTTAGCCTTAAGTCCCTATTTATACTATGCTATAAGCGCCCTATTATTCCACTTAACCTATATAGCTAGTGTTTAAAACTATGTTGTATACTTAATTACTAAAGTATGTTATACTAAGTTCTAAAGCTTTTATTCTACTATGGTTATGGCTTCTAGGTCTCTAAATATCTATGTTAGTTGCTCTATAAACCCGTTCCAACTGGCAAATATATACTATATGTCTTGGTTAGTAGTTGTTATACTATTAGCCTATATTTCCGTAAGATATGGCTTAAACTACTTAAGTGCCCTCCCTATTAGGAACAATCTTATATAGGCTATTTAATCTAATAATGTTGCTAACTTCACTTCTTCCTATACTACCTTAAAGTGCATTTGCGTAAGAAATCCTTTAAGCTTTAACTTTTCTCCTAAGAATTATTTAATTAAAGGTAGCTTAATCTTTACTACTCTAATTCTATTAATACATTCTTTAAGTATCCTATTATTGTCTTATAAGTGATTAACTATTTCCTATAACTAACCTCGCGTAACCACTTAAGAATCCCTACTGTTTATACTGGTATCTCCTGGTCCTGAGGTTGTGGCTATTACTGACGCTATTGTGACTAGTACTACTCTTAGTGGCATGTTGTTTAATCTTATTTAATACTATAACCTTAGTAGTGAATGTGTAATAGAACCTTATAGCTTAGACTATAGTGGGTTCTATTATTGGGCTAGGTATATAGGTAAGAACAAAATAACAATATAATAATAACTAGTAGAGTGGTTGCCTAATAGATTAACTCTAATTGTATTCTAAGATTTACTATAAGGAGAGAACTATCTACGGTAGGGACTAAGGTCTTTTAAATACATAACTATACTCCTAAGAAATCCTCTCTTATATATAAGGTACGTGTTATACGTGTTGTATATAGTATACACTATGTATACTTTATACACTGCGTATAACATTATATGACTTGCTTACCATTCCTTGTTATATAGTTCTACTGGATCCATTCTAGACTATACCTGTATTAACTAACTAGCTTCCTATAACTCTTCTCCAAGTAGTTATAACATTGTACTTAAAGCGTCCGTAATACTTAGCAGGCCATTTCTATATAAATATATTGTTTGGGTTCTCGTATATAAGCTCTAGGCCCTACTTAATAAACTTATAAGCCTTACCTTTTAGTATATCTAAGATATAGAGGATCTAAGATTAGACTATATTAAAGTAGTTCTAGTGTTATAGAACCTGACCGCAGGGGCCTCTATAGGAGAGCCCCGTGCTCTTATATATACCTTATATACAGCTTATATTAGCTACGCGTGGGTATATTACCTTCTTACGCCCTTAACCCTTACGATTAATTACGCAACGTCTTATAGACTCCTTAAATGTATATATTTAGTTGCCATTAACCCCGTCCTATAACATTACGTTATGCCTTTTTTATTACTAACGCCTAGCCTATAACCAATTCTACATCTCTATAATACTATAGGCGCTGCCAGAAGTAGCGTATTTATAAGTTACCTTACTTTGTACTTCTAAAGAATCAATAATAGTAAGACAAAATTCCTTACTAGCTACTATATTAAACTTAAAGAACAATCCAATACCTATACTAAACCCACGACGCTAATTAATCCTAAGAGGATTTAATTTATTAGCCCTAACTATTACGGAGCGAGTATAAGCGGTAATAATATATAGCAAAGTAGATATTATTAAGCTATATATATAAACTATATAATGAGGTCAAGACGTTATGTAAGGAGAGAAGGTAGGAAAACGGGAAAAAAGGGTATATATTGTTAGCTTGGTTGCTTAGTTAATATATATATGGGACAGAATAGGCTTTAAGTTATAGTCCTAGCGGAACTTAGTAGAATTTAGTGGACTTTGGCAGAATATAGCAGAACGCGGCAGATTGCTGTTAGATTGTTATAGATTGCCGTTAAATTGCCATCTTGTGGTTAGTATCTTCTTGCTAAGTTAGTAGAAACAGGTAGATGTGTAAAAGGTGTTACGGAGGTGTCCTATAATAGTACCCCCCCTTTAAACTCGAGCTTCTGTAAAATGGGGCTATAGTAGTTCTAGGTGGAGTTTATAAAAGTCTTTTATGGCTTGTGTAAGTCCTATAGAGTTAACGGGTTCCTATATAGGCTTGGTAAAGCCTCTCCATTTTATAAGGTATATATATTTGCGTTTCCGTTTATTATACTTAATATCGTTAACTCTTTTAATAAAATACTTATTCTTACTATCCACTTTAACTAGTAGGGGAGGGTCCTAAATCTGTCTAGGCAGGGCATTTAATATAGGGGTAGTAGGGCAGAGGACTGACGTATAGAATATAGGGTAGATTTTAACCGTATTAGGGAGCTTTAGTTAGTAGGTATAAGGAGAGACAAGCTTTTCAACCTTATAAGGGCCGGCGTTCTTCCAATTAAGTTTCTTAGTAGGTTATTTTATATTTAGATTTCTTATATCTAACTAGACAAAGTTACTAATTTAATAGGCTAGTGCTAGGGTTTAGTTCTTATTTACTACGGCTTTATAGACAGATTGGGCCTATATTATTTTATTAGTAAGGAACTCTTATAGTTTTTCCATCTTCTTTATAAATTTGTTTGCTTTTGTAACTTATAAGGCCTAATAAGCTAGGTGAGGAACATTACTAAAGGGTTTAAAACCCATTTATGGATACTATATCGGCAAAATATGGTACCCTTTCAATGGCCTTAATGGTTGGTGGTTGACGCAATTGGCGCGCAGTTGAGGTCATTTGGCAACTCGACCGACTAGCCTATGTTATGTTTTTTTGACACGTAGCCTGCGCGCAGCCTGCGCGCAACCTACGCGCAACCTGCCAGTAATCTGCGCATTTGGTAACCGTAATTATATTTACCTCTTTTATACTAATAATATATTTTAAATAAATAAAAGCTACTTTAAAGCTATTTATAAGGCTAGTAAAATAAATATTATTATTTTAGATAATTTAATATAATATAGCG
>Ga0307507_10004868_pt1 | contig 23028 bp, 21 predicted proteins | sample 7_EM_MG_FD_207223 | JGI IMG/M metagenome (GOLD analysis project Ga0307507, IMG submission 207223) | Populus trichocarpa ectomycorrhiza microbial communities from riparian zone in the Pacific Northwest, United States - 7_EM | ecosystem: Host-associated > Plants > Roots > Unclassified | place...
ACTCTGCCTTTTTATCCGCATGTATCGATTAATCTATCCGTAGAACCCTTGATGAGCTGCATATAAGTGGGGGAACTTTAGACCCTATCGGCTTCGGATTCGGCAGGTTAGGGGAGAACCGACAAGGAAACGAAAGACGCATGTAGACAACTACCCATCTACTAGTTAGTATTTATGTGGACATAGACAAAGTCGGCAAAGTATTATCAAAAATATTTCTTGCCGTGAGTGATACTCCCAAGATAGGCTTTAAGCCCTGTAGCATATGGAACTTCTTCAGGCATTTTCGGCAGGGAAAAACATAGCTCCGAGATTCTCATTCTGATCTCTGTGGTTTCCTACAGAAAACCATCTTGCTTAGCGGGCAGGGTGTAGTCGAGAAGGCTGACGAAATCCTTCGGGATGAGTTCCTCAGGCGCGAGGCCGTCGGGGGTGTCGGTGAAAGCAGCGTTCACACATGTGGGAAGAATAAACACCATCTATTTCTTTGGCTTCTCTCGCCGGGCATACACTGCCCGCTCAATATGTGGCCTTGTCTGTCGCATTGGCATTCTAATGAAGAATGGTATGGACAACTTCTACCAGGTTTACGAAGACCACTGAACCAAGAAGTACCGCAACGACCCCAGGTATGTTCCCCCCTCATCCGTTCCCCGAACCTCGCACACTAATTTAACGGGAATGGTGCGATAGCCTAGCTCCAAGCCCACGAAGGCCGCAGTCTCGTCACCCCGAACGTCAAAGTCAAGACAATCTGTTGCTGGGATACCGTGGGATCATTAGGAATCCCGTCAGTCGGAGTTCCCACCATCCGAAACCGAATCGCTGGGAACGAGGCAGAAAAGTACGGTTTCCATGACACTGACCTCTCCCCGCGTGTTGAGAATCCCTTCCACGCGCTCGCCCTTAGCGAGCATAATAGGCCCTTTACGCCCATGCTGTGGAAGAAGACAGAAGATATCCAGACTAACCTCAAGCAATGCTAGTTCCCCGGCGTCCACACCAACATTAGCGGTGGATACGATGATCAAGAGATCGCGGATATGACTCTCACATAGATGATCCAGCAACTCTTACCCTTCCTTCAGTTCAATGATGACTATCTTAAAATTATCATCTATAACAAAGACGAGCACTCCAGCGGTGAGTGGGCAGCTGGCAAGATTTATGACTCCGCGACTAGGCTCCTGAGGCTTGTTGGCGGGAACGTGAGAACGCCGGGGGGATACGGCAACGGTACGGAAGAGACTATTCACAATAGTGTGCGGATTCGCATGAAGGTTGTTCCTAACTAGTCCAGTAGTGCCTTGACGGGAAGGACTTGGAATGAGGGCAGCTTTTGGGGAAAAGGTAGCAAGGGAATTGCAGAGGATGAGTTGGGATCCATGGAGAAGAGGTTGGCTGGAGAAGGCTGTTGTTAAGGACACGCTCGGAGAGGATATGTCTTAATTTTCTAAGTCTTGCGACATTGTAAGCTGTTTGTATGATAGAGTCTTAGTACCCTTTTGTGTATTTCGTCCTTTTCTTTACTCTTACTCTCCTTCTTTGATGGCACCTTTCTCTTTTGTCTTTATTTATTTGGTGGGCTGGTTTAATTGGGCTGGCGTTTTTTTCATTTTTTTCATTTCAGAGGATTGTGTGATCAGTTGTGCAGAGAACTCGTACTGTAGTGGGAGAATTATAAGTATTCTATCAAATTGCATATCTTGGAGGATGGCACTGGGTGCAGCCACCCGTATCCTATCGTACCGGTATCATGCCCCATCTCTTAGCTACCAGTATTCCCCCCTCCCCCGATTTCTGCAGCACAAAAAATCACCCGCTCCTGCTTCAACACAATCCGGCTCCATAGTACCGAATATCACGCCACGCTTCTCCGCCGACGGCCCGCGCAGTAACGTTTTTTCGGAAAGGAAAAGGAAAAGGAAAAAAGAAAAAGTGGGGATAGGATGGCGGGATGCCTCCGGATACGAATGCCTTGTGAGAATCTTATCATGCGGGGCTGGTGCTGGACAATACCGCGAAGAGGGAATACATTTATGAGCTAATCCCGGCCTAGGGCGGGGAGGGAGAAGATATGAAAGCATGAGGGACTTGTTGTGTAAAGTGGTTCATACTCCAAGACTAGCTAATGTAGCTATTTATGAATCGTTATTTACTTTCGCATTTGTATGGAGAAATCGGTTTAAAAGAAAAAAAAAGTAGGAGACCACCAAAAATCAGGAACCAGAACCGCCCAAAAGCAAAGGAAATGGAACTCCGGCTATGCTAAAGATCAGGGAATAGTGATAATAGTAGGTATAGAAGAAAACAAACCAAAAGAGTGAGGGCAAAAACAAAGAACAAATGCCCCAAGTACAAACACTCTCAAACAAAGAAAGACGGAAAGAACTTCAGATAGCCATCCACCTCCGACTCCCCACTGACCCCGAACTCCCACTCGCCATGGACACCGCAGTACTCCTCTTAGACCACAGCCCTTCACTCCCAGCACTACTCGTACTCCTCGAAGTCTGCGTTTTGAGCACCAAACTCTCAATCCCCCATCCGCCAAATACCTCCCCTTCGGCACTAGCGTTGATAATATTATGCACTCCACAACACGGCATCTCAACGCCTTCGCATACACCCCGGACAACAGTATAACACTCGTCCGCAACTCTTCGCGCTCCTGGACGGGCTTCTGGATCTCGCGATAACATCCTTCGGGTAATGCTTAGCGCTTCGACAAAGGCTTCGTCGGACTTCTTCTTCGTCTCTTTGAGAAGCCCACCAATCCAGCTATCCACCTGTCCAAGGTTAGCATGGAACGAAGCGTCCGGCGGGCCGGACTCTCGAGGTCGCCGATTCTTGGCAGATCGGTAGGATATGAATGCCGTCGTTTTACGTTTTTGTTTGAATGATAAGATATCTAGGTATATACACCCCAAGGAGAACATATCAGATGTGGTGCGGCGGGCAGGGGTAGCTGATGACCAGTGACCGACGGAGATGTTTGTTGACGATGGAGAGGGTGTCTCTTCGGAGGAGTTAGAATTGGTGCTCTGTGTTGATGCTTTTCTATAAGATCGGCCGGAAAACACGGTGTTTGTTGGTAGGGATGGGGACTCATGGACTGCTAATATTCGCTGCCAATGCTCTGGTGCGCCATATTCATAACCTTCTACGTCTGTCGATGCGCTGAATTGTCTGGATATAAAGGATGAGGGAACTGTGGTGTTTGCAGGTGAGGAGTCGAGGCGGTTCGAATCTCCGGTGTCCGCGAAAAAGATTTTGTAGGTGGTTGCATCAATTATGAATGACGAAGGCTTGACTCCGCCATGGGAAATACCTTTCTCGTGCAGGTATGCGAGCGCGTCTGCTAGACAATGTAGCCAATTGAAGATAATCCGCCGGCGCTTGTCTTTTGGTTGGGATTTCCAGGCCGGAGGTGGGGAATGCAGGAACGACTTTAATGTTAAGTCGATGCATGGTGAAAGGATTAAATAACCGTAGCCATCGTGCATGTAAGAAGCGTATATAGAAACTATGTGAGCATGATCGATCGATCCGAGACGGGAGATTTCCGCAAGGAATGAAGCTGGCGACATTTTGTTCCCTCCTGCTCCGCTGTCTTCATCTCCCTCTTGGCTTAGTAGTACTCGTCGTCGGGAGTAGTACACCTCTCTTTGCCTCGGAAAATAAACCTTCTCAACTAGCCCGCCCCTTATAGTCCCACCAGCTGCGGTGGATACCCTCCGGGAAACGACCTCCAGAGGAACCACCTCTTCCTCCGAGTACTCCATCGTTTCACCAGGCACCAACTCCCTAACCAAATACGTATATTGTTTCTTAGCAAACTTCTTTTCCACCCCTGCGCTACCTAGCCCCAACCTCTCCACCGTTTGTAAGCTAAGTGGCAAGTCCTCATCGTCCCAAGACCCATCTATGATTTCGAAAATCATGTCGGCACAGTTTAGCTCCACCAAAATCAAAAAGAATTTTCTGGTATGCTCAAGTATCCAATCCAGGTACGTACTCTCTGTCAATCCCTCGCCGAATTGTAATTGCTCGTCCAGGCGCTTTTTCGAAGAGCGAGAGTGTAGTGCCTGGCGGATAAACCGTGGGGTTGCGGTTTCTTGGATTTTTTGCTCGTCCCACCAAGCACTCGTTAGTAGCACGGGTGGTGGAAGCGCAACGCTAGGATTGCTATAACCGTACATGCTGCTGAAAAGGTCGGCAGCACGATGAGGGTCGGCCATTGCCAGTGCCGCCATGGCGAGTCTGTATGTAGGGCGATATTGGAATTTCTGTATAATAATGCTGACGATTGAGGGATCCGAGTCTTTGTGGGGAAGAGGCGGTCGAATTAATGACTTTACCGGAAAACCCCGAATTAAACTGTCGCACAGTACAGTACACAGCTCCCGGGCTAAATATTATTTTTCGCCCAAAAAAGAGGGAAACAGGGAGCATGGGTTTGTTATGTATGATAGAGGGTCCAGCAATTGTAATAGAAAATGGAATAATGGATGCGTAGTACGAACGAGGCGGCGGGATCCGGGAATAACTCTTGTCTTGTGTGGCGACATATAAGCACCTATAAGTACTGTCAGCAAATCAATAGTAACTGAGACACTTTTGACTTATAGTCTTGTGTTTGGCCGAGCTGTAAGACGTGGTGCAATGGCATATGATGGCCCTGCTGCACTAAACTCCCGGCTCTACTGCTGAAGCGATATGCAACGCGAGCGAGGAGAAATCAAGCAATCTGCGCTGCATGCCAGTTCAACCAGGGAGATTGTTGCCCTTTGCTCTACACCATTTTGAAAATGGTGGCACATGAGGCGATGGAGAACTCGCTTGCTCTCAGAAAAAGAACGATAAGCATGTTCGATGTCTTCTTAGCCCAGGTAGGGTACAGGTACTGTAGCTCTCACCAATACACTCACACCCCGCTATCCCGGATGGCTAGATTTCACGAATTTCGTACGGGACAACGGGGTATCCGGGACAACAGATCAGGTTTTAGTGCAGGGGAATTTGGAATTCATAGAAATTCATACGGGTTAGCGAGGTATCCGGATTATCGAGATCCGGGATAGCGGGGTGTGAGTGTAGATAGCTACTAGAACTAGGCATGTTTAAAGAAGGTTGGATTTGATATGCGGTGTTTTCATTGGACCCTGTGGAGGGAGGGATGGCGGATCGGGCGGGGGGGGGGATAACGATGCCCCCCACGATGGGATAAGGATGAAAGAAAAGTGTCAGTTCTGCTTTCGCTTAGATAGGCAACAGCAGATCATACCGGGTATCAAGAGGGAGGGGTTTTACGGCGCTCATGAAGCAAGGAGTGCCATCCCTCGCTGTTGCTGTGGTCGATGTCGTTGTCGTCACTGTCGCGCGACAGCCGTTGTCCAATGGCACAGTGGAGCATCACGGTTTTTCTTGTCACGTCTGATCACACTCGGGTACCGTTACTCCTATGATACACTATCATACCCACCAGAAGACGCTACAGTCGTGCAAACGAAACTGCCCCAGACTTTCTAGTGATAGCGACTAGGTTATTCTTCGGATCAGTTTTATAGAAGGCTCATCTTCTCTGCATGTCAAGAATGCTAGTCTAATATCAAACCTTGTGAAGCGGGACCGTTTCGTCTAATTGGATAAATGCACTAGTAAACATCTTTATCTCTGCCCCAGCTATCCTTACTGGCCAATTTACAGAACAAGTTCTCAAGCGCTGCGTCCTTCAAGCGTCGGCGACCTTACAGGGAACACAGCAGTATCTAGCACTCAACTTCCTTCTGACAATCAAAGTTAAGCAGTAGATTTATCCTTCTCTGCCATGCTCAAGCATATTTTTCTCCTTTAGGGGATGGTTAAACAAACGCCGACTCCCTCACTAAACCCATAACCTACCCAGCGCATTCCGCAGTGGTAGTCCGCTGAACCTCCCCGGAACACTGGTGGCATAACTCACACCTAGACAATCAATCAAAATCGATCAATCAATAAATCAATGACACCAAAACCTGACATCATGAAACCCAATCTCGCCAACCTCCACACTCTCCCTTTTCCTTTCCAAAAAGAAGACCGGGCAAAAAACAACAACCGTGCATTGCACATTACAGTATAATGCATGGAAATCCCAGCGGTAAATCAAAACATGGCAGTTGTTTAGAAGCCTGAGTCCCTGGCAATACTCGAGACAGTGCTGTGGACCATAACAGTTCAACCCCCGATAACCGGGCCGGTCCCGGGGCTGGCCAGGGCCTGGCGTCCTTTTGGGAAGGCGGATGTTTGGGGGGCTGGGACCAACCTGAAGCTCCCATTACGGAGGGATTAGAGGAAGTTGTAATAGAAGCAACTTCCTCTTTGATAGCGAGCTGAAATTAGTTTGGAACTCTTAGGGTAAGGTTTCATGTGATGAGATCGGAATTCAGCACAAGAACAGCCGCACCCAACACCCGCTCCCCAACCAAGCCCATAGAAAAAAATTTTATGGGACAGCCGGTATCATACTTGTAGACGGTGTCTGTAGTGCACCGCTCTATAAGATGATCTAGTCGAGTTGATTTGGACTGTGCGGAGAAGCAATCAAGTGTCCACGATCCTGTAAAATTCCTAGGGTCGGACCTTCCCGAAATCCCCGATACCCAACACCATCCCCGGCCCGCCGTAATACCGGTAAAACACGCTCGATTCAAGCACCAAATCCACCCAGTCATTATGCTCATCCTCTCTCAAACAAACCACCCCACCCAAGCCCAGCAACCAGGTTCGCCCCCCACTTTCTCGTCGGCTAAATCACATGCTGCCTCAGCACTTTCTCGGATACTGCAGCCGCTAACAAGCCACCTTCACGAAAAATACAGAAAAACGGAAGAAAAAGAAAATATCGCAGCCAAGGTGCAAAATCGCGCAATCCGAAATTTGATACTCGAGTGCTCGACGGGTTAAGCTTCACCGGGATGGGTTGGAGGGAAATAGTTGTGGATCGTTATCTGTCCTACCGATGCTCACCTTGTCGGAGACAGACCGCCGGTAAAATGCCGGTAGAGGAGATGTATCGTTATGATAGTATGGAAGGAGAGGAAGAGGGAATTGAGTTCTGCTTGTGGATAGGGGTTTTTTTCGCACGCACGCACGGGGCCGTCAAGTTAAGATTGAGTTCGTGACATTATGATTCTGGTACCGTAGTCTCGTATCGTAATATTATGTCGACTTCTTCGGAGTTTATTGTAGAGACTCCGGGAAATACCGTAAGCCTCATCAACTCGCTCGCCCCACAACCACAAAACCACCGTAGAGGACAGGGTAGGAGGGAAGGAAGGAAGGAAGGAAGGAGAAGAAGAGGAGAGGAACTCGCCACCCAACAATTCTCTCGCAAAGAAGGAAAACCGAACGAAATTCATATCTTCACCAGCCGCGCCACTATAGCCAAATCGCACAAGAAACCTGATCATGGTACAGTACGCCCCCACGTGCAGAAATAGACTTACTCGTAATAGGGTCCTTTTGTGAACGCAGCTGCTACGGTACCGTATTGCATGGACTATTTATCCTAGGCAGGAAGTATCTAAAAACGGGGATCCACAAAATATGTTGCAAAAGATCAGTGCATACCTAAGAGCTCATACAAACCCTCCCCTTTTTCCGGATGCTTGGGACAAATACCACCCAGATCTAAGCAGAAAGGCTTTAATCAGATATATTTCCAGCTAACCGCGAGAAACTATACCCGTCTAGCCCAAAGACCAAAATTTGGCGGTGCAGCGATAGTGTTCACAGACCTCAACCCACTACTTGGCCATTTGAAAGTCTCCGGACGCTTTGCATTTATCAGTACCTATCTTGGCACAGAAGCGTCCGGAGACTTTTTAAATCACCGGGTACAAGTACAGTACCAGTCACACGTTACTAGCTTCTCACGCGGAGGTTGGGATTCAGATAATATTATATTCTAGAATTTATTTACAGCACCCTGTTTGCAGGGTATCTAGGTGGCGACTGACTAGATGGCGGCCCACTGGCCGCCACGAGTCGGGAGAGGGACGGGCGGTTCAGGGTGATGCGGATTATATAATCCGCGGGGGAAACCGTATGGATGGATGGGTGCTCTGGAGCTGCCTTAGTAAGTGTGGGGGTTGGGAGCTATAAGCGTTCGCTAGGCGGGGGGTCGATGGATTCATTTGAAGTGGAGTTTCCCAATTGTGAATTGAGCTTCCTTGTGCATGTGCTCGAGTACTCGTTTGGTACTCAGGGGGGTCATTAAAAACCGGAAAACTACCGGTATTCCTGCTGATCTCATACAATTCTTTGGGCCCGGGCAGAGTCAAGGGCTATGTTTTCCGGTCCCTAATAACCCCCCAAGCAGTGGCTGGGAATTGCTTTTGGCCACGTCCCATTATTCATGCTGAGTGATCGAAGGAGGAAGAGTCTCTAGTTGTCAGGGTGGGTCTTAGCGATTTTGTGGGGTTTATTCTGACATTCTAGTATTAGATACTATCACCTAGGAAGCGGGCTGTCTGCAGAAGCTAATTATGGGTTGTGTCACGGAATATTCAAAGCCAGCTCGGGTCCAAGGTGCCATGCTTATATAAGCAATGGTTACCAGGCTGGCAGTTAGGGTTCGTGTGTGTTTGCTTTTGCTCGGTTGCTTGTTTACCGGTATGATACTGATCTACAGGTACAGTACGTAAGAGTACTCGAGTACTCCAGCACTTGCGCGGCCGTGTCAAAGCTAGAAACCTTAAGATGGCAATTCCAGTACAAAGTATTGAGCTTCAATCCGGCCGCACGAGTGCTCCTGTGTCGATACAAACTCTCCTTTCTTCTCCATCGATTCTAATATCCTTTTTTTTTCCTGCTAAGTTGGAACAACATTGACAGACCGAGATAGGCTCGCATATGTGCTATTCGTCGATCGCCTAGCATGGCGCGATGCCTATATCTACACTTCCGATGATCGTGATACTCGCCCGGGGGCCTCTGGTCGCAGACGGTGTTATCAGTGCTAATTTCTATTCTATGGTGGGGATTTTCTGGATCCCCACCGATACTTCTGACCTGCAAGGCGGCGGCGGATAACTAGTCGAGAGGGATACGCAGTCCAAGAGCTGGGGAGAGAATGGAGTTTGAGTTTTTTGGCTGTCTTAACGCACAGGGGGCAGCGCTTGAGGCAAAGGTAGGTCGCTAAGCGATATGTGGACTACCTAACGCACTGCAGAATCTATATGTCGAGGTTGAGCACCGATGAGATCTGCTGTTAAACGGTATGAGGAATAGAAATCCTTCAAAGCAAGTAAACGTCTATTGTCCCGTTCGGAAGAGGTTGATCGTAGAAGGGGCCCTACGCTGAGCCTCTGAAACCGAGTGCAATAGTGACAATATAGTGCATCCATTCCTTGGGACTACCTACTAGTACTGAAGCACTTTTTTGCTCTCATTCGGGCGGAAGAGTGCACTCAGTAATGATATCAATACAAATCTAGGAGCTTGGCTTGAACTTTTCGATACCTTGAGCTTCTCCCGCCCGCACAAGGGCCAATTCATGATTAATTACGACTGGAGAGACATGTGCTAAATTGCTGAGTTCCTGGTTACCCGTGGGTAAGTTTTGGTAATAATTGGCATTGAGGTTATTGAGGGGCTGAGGATTTGGTTGTGGCCGAATTTCACTTCTTTTGGTGTGTTTTCACCTGTGTTGTAACTTTACTTCACCAGACCGACCATGACTTAAGTTCAAGAACACTACCGTACCAACCACGAACTAAAACGAGCGTGCACCCAACCCCCGATGGTGGGGCCACGGCCCTTCATCCTCTTTTTAAGAAACAAAACATTCCTCTTCCGCTCCATCCTCACTGAAAACAAATACCATTTCCCTAACCTACCGTTTGACCCCTGATATTATCATAACTGTGTTACTTCTAAATAGATCCATACCGGTCGGTCTATGCCAATCCTGCTATCGTCTACTGATACTATTACGGGTAGGCTTATGTCTGCTTGTCTGGCGAGATGTCCTGGGTACCGGTATGTCTGCGGGTCTTCACAAGTTGTGAGGAACAGGAGGTGAACTCATATATCCAACAAAGGATCGTTGTCTAGCCGATGAATGCGTGGCACTCTGGGCACTGATATTATGGGCTATGGCGGGGAAACCACCTAACCAATAGTCGCCCAGACCCGAGAGGGCGAAAAAAAAAAAGACATTGCCATTTATGATACCACCTAATTCTCGATAAACGGATGGTGTCGGGTTACGGTATCGGAGAAAGCCTAGAGCCGAAGTTTGGATATCTTAAACTAAGTCCTGAGTTGGCCCAGGGCTTCCTCTGTCAGGAGTTTAGCTTGCATATTTGTGGCTGGGTTTAGAGTGGTATCAATGATTGCATATACTGTTTAGCAGGATCTTTTACTGTTGTCGGGATATGTGCATTCGTACGGGTGGGGGCTTCTAGTAGCCCACGGGCACTAAACCCCGGGGCATAGAGCAATCATTTCGGCAGGGGGTTCGCGGTAATCTGGCCTGATCATTTCCCCCTTCTGTGACCTGCCGGTATGGACTGATCTTTGAGGGTGTCGAGATACCTTCTCCGCGGGAATCAACCAAAGGCTCTTAAGCTAATAATATTCGGTAAGTTACCTCACTGTGAATCAAGCAGTGCTCGGGATACTATCGAACATTTCTCTGTTGATTCTATATTTAACATCCCATTGCACAAGGAAATACGATACTGACCCAGTAACACGTTCGATCCCCGGCATTGATACGAGGAAACCACCAATTCTTCTACTACCGGTATCCATCTTCTGATGAAACCGTGTCACCCACGAACCCAAAACACTGACCCTCCGATCATGATCCGTCGCAACTCACTTTACATCCCATCACCCCTTCGCTAAGAACCCTGGTCTGGCTCCAACCCCGATCACATCCGTTCTCGCGGAATTGCATTCCCTAGGAGAATATTATCAAAACTCCATCCATTTAATTTTGTAGACTAAGTCACCCCGGCCGTATGATACACTATCGTATCAGTGGCTGGATACGTATCAAGTCCGTTCTCGACTGCGGGTGCTCGTGTGGGGGGCGCGGTGTACCGGCGACACGGGGGGACGTATGTATTTTTTATGGTCTATATCATCTGTAAAGTTGGGTTTGTTTTTGACCGGCGGGCTGTGGTAGACTGGGTGGATGCGGGGCTGGTTTTTTGACAGTTGTGTCCGAGAAGATGAACTAATGTTCGGGTATGATACCAGAGGAGGGGAGAGAACAGGGTACCCCGTTCTACCTCCCCAAGACCAGTCGGACGGTGGACACATGCGCCCCGCGAGCTACCGCAACATGATCCCAACAACACAGCACGGTACTCTAACCTCTCACCATACACTACCTAGCGAGGGTTTCTATCCCGTTCCAGCCCCTCCCAAAAATGTGCACAAAAGTTCAAGCTTTCTTTCCACGCAAGCATTTCAGCCGCAAAACCCACCCCGGGCCGCCCTGTCTTGCCTGCCCTGCATATAATCGGGATGTGCTGGGGCATCCTTGCTCCCTTCCTTATCGCGCCTCCCAACTACAGTTACCTATCCACCGATATAGTCGAGTAATTGCGTTGTGTAACTGCTTCGCGTTGCCTCCCGTTGCTTCGCGCTTCTGCGGGCTAGCGCGTGCTGGTTAGTGACCGCGTTGACCCGAATGGTGAGACATGCTCTCACAGCGAGCCTAGCAATTTTTTTCTCCCTTTGACGGGCGGGGAGGAGTGACCACGTTGCAGCCAAACTCGATTTGAAGTGATAATAACATTAAGTGCTTGCTGGATGGGAGACCCCCTGCACGTATTTATTCCACCCTGATGCGGTGCTTTTAAGCTTTCGCATTGCTGGGCGGGGTTGGATATGGGAAGGAGGGGGGTTGGCAGGCAAGGCCGTGGAATGGGGGGAAGCGAGTGAGAGGGGGTATTGTGCTGTGCTGTAGCATAGTCTACCGTAGATTAGCCGAAGTATTTTATAGCACTGTCTTATGGGATACGGTTTCTTTCATTGGAGGCTAATGGGGTGGGTGGAGTAGGAGCCGCTACTATTCTCGCTCTGTAAGTAGTGTATAAGTTGCGCCTCGCTATAATGGACCTCTTTGTACTGAAAATTTTGCTATTACAAAACCCACCTCGTGAGCTTAACTGCCCCATACCGAGTTCCTAATATTCCAGCGAGATATACAGTGGAGAAACACTCAATAACGAATCGGTAAAGAATTTTCAGATTTCAACCCCTGTGTCCCCATACAAACTCAACCTGGTATAAGGAAAAGTGCTCTACCCTCTAGGTAAAATCCAGCATAGTGTGATATGTTAAGCCAAATGCCCAAGGGGATCGTGTCCTGGGGCCCTCTATCACCGTTACTGTTTATCATACTGTCCTCTGGTAGGGTCCGTTCCTAACTCTTTGTTGACCTTTTCTCCTTAAATTTGATGATAATATGCCGGCGATGGTAGCCCTAGAATCAATACCATTTTGGGGAAGGTAACTCTTCCTCACCGCTACATGAATAAAGTAGCGACTTGGGCCACAATCATGACTAGGCACTTGAAAAGCGCCTTAAAAATAAAAAAATACTTCCCATGATGTTTAAATGCGTACTCGTAACTCGCTACCGGTAGATTGGATCCTGTCCTCGCGATAAGGAAAGGAAAAGCTTGAACTCTTGGCGTTCGTTATCGCGAGGTGCGACTAGAAGATAGATCTTTAAAGTCGAATTCCAACTAAATTTAATCATCCTCTACTACAATTTACCTATCCAACTACCGGCACTAACAGCCCGTCATCACTACGAATACCATATATTTCTTAACAGTCGCTTATTGCCTTGCCTTGCCTTACTTGGCTGTACAGTATCGCACCGGGAGTTGAGGGTATGTGAGACGAAGGGGCGTGTGATAGGCAGATCTTAGACTCCTCTTGCCACAGTGGCTCAACGATGTTTACTGGTACGGCACTCTGGGTTGCGGAAATGGCCTACGAGCCAAACTTCTTTCCACCTTCAAAAACAAAAAGAGCAAAGATCAGCTCTTCGCTAGTTACACTCACCAAATCTTGACCGGGTAAAAACTGAAATCGCCACCGCGGGTGATTCTTTCTGCTGATTACTTGCCGGTAAGTTACTCGCTCACCGCACTCCTCATCCCCCTTGGCGCTTAGATATCAAAATGTCTTTGGACAACGCACTGAAACTAGACTAAGACATATCTTTTCATTCACGATTGCGGAATGGTGGCTCATGCAGCTGACTTTAATTAATTTTGGTGGATTATTGCCTTGGCGGGTATTTCATAAAAGGGTGCTGTAGTGAGCGGTCGGGTTGAGCTTCTGGTTGAATGGTTTAGGTTTTGTGTGCAGAGAGTGGGGGGTATGTGGAGGTGAGGTGGGACTTTTGGTAGATTTTCTGTTTCCGTTTTATGGGCGGATGAGCGCAAGTAGTTTGATAGCTTTTTGTTGATGAGGGGAGTGGGCTAGAATGTTGGAGGTTGGGAGCTTAGAGGGGTAGAAGGGGGTATCGTAACTAGGCTAGCTACTCGGAGGTTAGGTTGTACTATATACTGTAACTTAATTGCCCAGGTGGCCTTAATTATGTCATTGAACAGTGGTGGAATTCAGGACATCATCTTTAAAGTGTTCTCCTTAGCCCATCTAAGTTTGATATATAGAACTCAGTACTTCTGCTGCGCCAATCACGAATCCCAGCCGCTACAAAAGAGCTCTTCAGAGTGGGAAATCATTATCCCAAAGAGTATCCCAGATTGATTATGAAAAGTTAAGATTCATCTTCCCGCTGGACGGCATAAAATAGTGCCTAAGCTACTATCTGTAATTGTGGCTTTGCAACGTCATCCGATATCACTCATCGAACGATTTGCTTCTGCCCTCCTCGGTATGCTTTCGAACCGCACTTTGAGGTCGTACTCATGTCTCGGCTACAATCCGCTAGACTCAACGCAGGTACCGGGATAGGAATTGAGGATAGGGAAAACAAAATGTCGCTTTTTCGTTCTTATCTGGGAAGCAGTAATACCCTGACTTCCTCACTCTGTGCCCTTTCATGCACCCTCTCAACTCACTTTTCCGTCGGCAATCATGAGCACGATTGCTTCTACAATATCTCTCCTTGATCCCCCCGGCGGTGTTTTCGGATGGGTTCTCGGGCCCAGAGTCACTATTTTCTATATGGAAGACTAGAGGCGGCCCCTAGGAGCATTCCTTTATTGCCTTATAGTTCAGGGTGTAACTTATTAAGAGGGGAGATTTTTTTCGAGTTGTTTGGAAGGCTACTGCTTTTTTCAATTATGAATTGAGAGTGAATTATCAAAAGATGGTCACAATCATGAAGGGTTTCTCCATCCCGGGTGGTACTATCCGGACGTGTACCAATTAAAGGAAAGCTAAGTCTTTCCTAGCCCAAATATCTTGCTCTGCATCTTCCTCGTTGTGCTCGCTTTCCTTTTGATACTCTTAGGTCGCGTGTTCGATCCCAGAGGGTTATTCAGGGAAAGAATAAGTTGTTACAGAGTGCTGTTATCGTTCGTAGGCTCGGGTAGTTGGGGATTGTGGACTCTGGAAGCTCCTATAAAGTCCCGGTTAGGAGTGTAGCGAACGTGGACACCTCAGAGCTAGCCTAAGCAGGCTGACACTAAATATAAGCCGCCCTATAGCGGTTCCAGGATATAAATTGCAAGTGAAGAGGTCTCCCGCCGTGCCATAGGTTCCTTTGAAGGTCTTGATAGCGTAAAGTAATATGATAGCGGATGCCGAGACCTTATGGGTGAAGGGGGAGGTTGCGGACTGTGACCACTATTCCACATTCGAGGGTGGGGAGAGGAGGGAAGCTGCAAAGAAATCTAACAGAGCTGAGGGACTGGATAGTGATGTGGTCAGAGTGAAAGAGAGGTATAGTTTAATTACTCTTCTCTGATTAGATGTTGAGGTCGTCCGCCTCTCCCACAAAACTACCACCATAAAGCCTCGAACGCACCTAGGATCTGATAGCTTACGGTGAACAATTAGCATCTTAATTCTTATTTCATGCTTTCTCCGTAAACCCCTTATATCACCCCCACATTTCCGGATTTTATGCCAAACCTACCCCAGCTTTGAAATCGCCGGCCTGCCCAACCGCAGCCTAGTAATAGCCTAGGTGTGCCTAACAGTGGGCGACCCATTTGAAAGGATTGATTCTAGAAATCTTTCAGAGTAAGACTTGTTCGCAAATCCGATCCCTCAAAAGTCCTACCAAACCTTTCTCCCTTTGGCGGTGGCCTTTAAGAGCTTTTCGATGATTTCATCAAATAGTTTGACACAATCGCTCACGGCTCTTAGGCTATCATTGACTCAATTTTCGTTAGTTGTGTCTGCACCTGGGGATCTCGGCGGTGTCAGTGTCGCAGGAACTCTGGAAAAGCGCCATTTGGGTGTCCTTGTAGCCGTATCGGTGCCTTGTTCGAGCTCTTCGGTAGCTACATAAAGGAGCTTTGTTATCCTGAAGCTAAGTGGAGAAAAAGTCTGATAGCCTATAACAATGATTTATCAGTGGAGTTTCGCTCCGAAAATTGTTTAAGGTGTGGCCCTATGGTGGGGTTACCGCAATTGTATTGAAATGCCATTGGTACTAAGGTTCCTCGTAGCGGATGGTGTCTCAATTACTCACAGTTTTGCCACTTTCGCCATTGTTTCTTCCCATTTTTGTTTGTTGTTTGATCTGATCTCTTGCTGTTTTGAGTCCTTTGAGGAACGCTGAATGTAGGTGGCTGTGAATAATAAAAGTTCAGTCATAACGTATGCGTGTTTCCGGTGCGGTGTATTTTTAGCGTTCTATGTTTCCGGTCCTGTGTTGTTTGCGCTTGAAAAATTACTTGCAGCGTCGTTTCCTTCCAGGAACCAACCAACAAACTTCACCCTCTTCCGTCCGAGAGGAGAAAAAAACGCCTTCCCTGTCTTCGTTTGTCACTCATTGAATTTTTCGAATCACTTGTGCACTGCTCCTCACCAAAGATAAAACTGTGTGAGCAAACACCTCAAGATCGCCGATACAAACTCCGAGCTTTCTTCCTAATAATTTTTTCATATCCTTGTCAATTCGCCTCTTCCTGCGAAAACCCTCTCATACCTTTCACACCTCCCTACGGATAAAAAAGGTATTACACCGTATATCCAACCCATACATCCTGACAAGGCTAACACAAAACATCGAAGACCCCTTTAACCATCATGTCTGACGAACCTGCTGAATGCATTCACGGGGAGCGATTGAGGGAGCTCCAGAGGAAATATATCGACCTGACAATGAATTCTAAGGTCCTTGACCAGGAGATGAAGCACTGGAGGTCGCAAGCTAAGGCTTTGGAGCTTGAGCGCATAGCCTTGAAGCACAAGCTAGAGCTATCAGAGAAGGAGAATGAAGAATTGCAAAATCAGGTCGAACATGCGGCCCAGGAACAGGTCAGGTTGAAAATTAAGCTTAAGGCCCGCCGGCGTGAAAATAGGGGGCTAAAGAAAAAGGCTGGGGGAGGGAGGGGTAGTGAGCTAGAGGAGGTGATAGCTGGCCTGGCTGATGTGAATGTGGAAGAGGAGGAGAAAGAGGAGTGGGAGATCCAGGCCGAGGAAGTGGTGGAGCATCAACCGGAGTGGGAGAATTGGAACTTGTAGGCTGTGGTGGGTGAGGAGAAGAAGGAGGGCATTCTCCAGGTAAGCACTAGTGGCAGAGTAGTTTGTGAGGGGGTTGGTGAGTGTCATGGAGATTGAGCTAATAAATGAGGGAGAGAGAACGAGAGCGAAGATAGTGTATTTGGCTGCTGGCTTGCAGAGTGCTGAGAAAGCTGATCTTGCTGAGGAGCTACAATGACCTAGTTGTCGGTTCCGGCGGCGAGGGATGGAAACCGGATAATTTAGAAGGGAGGGCAGAAGATGCCCGGAAAAGTTGCTATCTTGCAGGAGGAGGGATAATAAAGGCTTCTTCGGGAAGTAATGTTTGAGGGTGCTTTTAACAATACTAGCTAAAGTGCGAGTTGCTAAGTAGTGTACATATTTATCATTACCAAATTCATTCTAGCAGAGCTATACTGAGAGAGCGTGAAAACAAAGTTTAAAGAATCTACCCTTCGCAAGAGGGCGTGAAATAGCGCAGAAGTGAAGTGAACACTATAGATACAAAAGAGTGTCTTGACGATGTCAATAATCCATTAGCTGGGGGCAATTGTAGGGAAAATATCGTATAATTTTTCCTTTGGATAACACTACCCCTCCCTGCACCAAGAATCTGGATAGCTCCGGTACTAATACCAGTGCCCTAAGGAACTGACAAATGCCCTAGAACATTGCTGTCATACTTTTTATTTCTTTTACAGTGCCTTCCCGGATTTTCCTTGGAGCTTAACTGAGGGTGGTGCTAGGATTTGTAAAGATGTGGATCGCTACCCAAAGCAAAGTGGCACAAGGATTGAATCTAGGGGGGTACAAGGGAGACCGGTACTTATAACGTAGATGGTTTGGGCTTGTATTTGAAATTAAAATAAGGGCCCTCTGATGCCAACCTTTGAGGAGAAGAATGCTGATGGATTTATATATATTGAGATTTTAGAGGAGGGTTTAGTTGACATCTGATGGGAGGAGGACAATAAAAGTTGAGGATCATTGAGCGGGATTGTCCAAAGGCACATACTGCAGGAGATATGGTGGCTTGGTTTAAAAACAAGAACATAATATTATATTAGGAATGGCTACTGAATTCACCTGATCTTAGCCCTATTGACTATAGTTGGAAGTGGATGAGATGAAGGGAAAGTCATATTAGTGCTTTCCTTCCTGACATTAGTGAGACTAAATGGTATCTAGATACTGTTAGAAAGAATCTCGTAGAAGCTCTAGGTAAGGCTTGGGCCTAGAGTATGGAAGGGGAGTTTTTTGAAAGGTTGTGGGAGTCTATGCCTAGAAGCATATCTGAAGTTTTGGGTATCAAGGAATCATATACAAGGTATTGGTTTTTTTTGCTCCATAATTTTACCTGAAGATTTTTTACATTTATTTAGCGGCTGGATAGGTACCAAATTCGTGCTGGTAGTGGGGTTGCTGTTGCAGTGCCGGACGGGACGATTTGAGCTGGTATGGTGCATACATATCATGCTTTACAAGGATATTCATCAACCCATAATAGAAAGTCACTCGCCTGGAAAAGATCACGCTTGTAAATGGCAAAGCACAACCAGCGTTACTAGTCGACCTTACTTGCCCTATCTGTTATACACCCGGTAGCCGGGGGGCTACATTCCGGGGCATTGCTCGAGTAAGCAGCCTGTAATAGGGCGGGTCGGCTTCCCTTTCCTTTAGCTACTTAGCGAGGGCCAGGTAATCCCCAGGAGCGGTTAGGCAGAGAATTACTGTAGGCCTTCACCCGTCCGCCTGGATAGACGCACTGCCCTGCTCCGAGAACTAGTTTAGTTCTTCCTCACTGGCTTCAAATTACAGGTACCTAACCCTGACCCGGCGGAGTTGCTGTACCTTTCGGTTTGGAAGTTGGGACATGTGTACAGAAGCTGAATAGCAACGACCTCCCTGCCCTCTTCATAGAAATCCCACTCCTCTACAAACGGAAATTGTGTTCAATTGTTATCCATCCCCCTTCAGTCCGAGATTGCGGCCGACTGTTCTGTAGCCACGAGGCCCCAGGAAGTTATCACGCATCCTCCCTCAAAAAAAAAAAGGCACGCAAGCGCAAACTTCGCTAACCCTTTCTTGCGCCTATTCTTAGAAAAGCTAACTTCGGCCGGCATGGAAACCCCCACGCCCACCGAGGAGAGACTGGAGGCGGAAATCGCGAGGCTTAAGGAAAGGGTCACCGTTCTTGAGAAACTTTATCAGAAGCGGGCTGCGAGCAGTTCTCCCATTCTCTTTGGAACAGATATCGGTCTCCGCGAAGGTTTTATCGAATATTGGTATTCAGCGGTTGGAGGATTGGATAGGTGGTTGAAGAGGATGAAGGTTTCCTTGGCCAGTTGGTGGGAGAAATTGGAAGCAGAACTAGAGGATGAGTTGTACGGGTGGGGCGTAGAGAGGTGGGAAGCAAAGGTGAGGGCGGAAAAGATAAGGGAGGGCCACGGAGCGGTCGGGGATGGGGATGAGGCCATTCACCTCAGAATGGAAGTGTATCTCCCTAGATGTTTTGTTGAGTACTGGATTTGGGGGTTTGGTCAGTATGGGAAGTGGTTGGATTGGATAGTGACCGGATCGAACAGCCACAAGGAAAAACTTAAAGGCGGAAGGGGAGCAGCATCGAGCACAGTGAGAGGGATTGAGGACCCGGGGATGAAGATTTCGGCGGGATACGGAACCATTCTTGATGGTGGTAAATGCGATAGGGATGGTGAAGGTGGTGAAGATAGTGATGATGTCCAGGATGGTGGGGAGGCGGTGAGGACTACGAGAGTGATTGGTTCGACGAGGGCCATGTTGCTGGACACGAAGGGGTCGTTTTGGCACTAGGAGTTTAGGGGGAACTTGGGTAGCGTACTGTACCTAAAGGGGCCATGTAGTTTCGGCCGGGCGGCTCTGTCAGATAGCTTAGGTAGAGATAGGGGAGACTCTACGAACCTTTGGAGGTCTACCGGCCTTGGCAGCACCCTAGAGGTAAAATAGATGGTGTTATGGATAAAAAATATTTTCCCCCAAAGGGTTTCTTTTTCCTCCACTATTGTCCACTCCTTCCAAGAACTCCGTGAAATACCCGGAATCTGATTTCTGCCTGCAGCTTTCTAACATCTTCATAATAGTCTCCCACACCCTCGGGTATCTCGGTTAACTCGTCAGCACCTATTCCGTCTATCTCTCGATGGTCGAAGTCATGCATGGCCACTTGGTTCCCTGCTCGAATGTGAGCAGCCCTTGGAGGAATGATGCAGGGTGAGCGAAACTGGATAAGCAACAGCCGGGATAGAATGGCTGCTCTATGGTCAATTGGGACGGGGAAAGTGTGCGACAAGAACAGGCTAAGAAGTCTGAGCGTGAATGATTCGTTCTATCCTCTTTTCGCACTTGCGATCTGAAATACTAGAGAGAGAGCGCATGGAAAAGTCGCAAAATTAAAAGTCATGAAGTAAAAGAAGCGCGAGGACAACCTTGCTGCGAGAAGAGAACAGAAGGCTGGTAAGTTAAGCAAGAAGGTTAAATAGAGATACGTGAGCGTAACCTCGAAAAAGAGCGGTAGGAGATAGAGAGAAGATAATATTATGAAGTTTATATGGTGGGTTTTAATGGAGAAGGGGGCAGGAGAGAAAGGAAAGGTGAGATAAGAGTCGCAGTGGGACGGGGTATCATAGATTGGTTGGTTTGCCGGAAGGTGAAAAAGCTAATGTGTGCGGTGTAGAGTTGAGAGAAGCGAATTTGGGAAAAACACGAGAGGGCTGCCATTATACAGTACCAATGACCACTAGGACAGCTCTATGACTAAGCAACAACCCCCATGGGGGCGAAGAGCCTCTGCTTCTGTTTTCACCATTTTTTGCTCCACGCGCATTGCCTCTCCCCATTGATCCTTCTTTTTGATTGCTTGGACTAGGTGCTAATCTCAAGACACCGCCCTAACGGAATTTTTCAATACTTCGAGAATCCTTATTGGTTTGTGCCGTTTACCATTATGCTCTACCGCTCTACGATAAAGCACCACTGTTGTCGGCAAGGGGAATCTGCCAAGTCCTGTAATCTAGGTGGGTACTTGGCTATCTCTGCGTTTGGGTATTGCTGTGCTCTGGCTATATTTGGGCTAATAAGGCATGAAGTTCGGGAAAAGGGGGGGTGGCAGAGTACTGGTTGGATACTCTTTGGAAAGTTGTTTCTTTAGCTTTATTGGTTTAATTAGTTGATTCGCCCCGCATTTTAAACCATAAAATTACTTTTAGCTCGCCACAGATCAACCACCAGCCAACATCGTCCACTCAGAGTCCACTGAGCATAAGCTTGATCTACGGCAAGGCAAGTGTACCATTTGTGCCGAAAAAAAATCGAGCAAAGTTGTGCTATGACAATGTCTGTTTTAGACTAATAGTGGCTGCATAGTTCTTTGGTATACTTAGTCACAAGAAGGCTTTGCCTTTTTAAGTGAAATGTCCCTGTCTCCACAAATTTTATTATTCTTCGCTTAGAAAAAAATGATTAGGCCCTGTTTGGCGTGTCACAATAAAAATATATCGCAATAAAAGTTGTAAATGGCATATAACGTTATTCTAAAATAAATTTATAGCATATTTCAGAAATATATGTGTTTAGTTGTGCAACCACAAAATAAATATATTGAGAAAAAATAAGCTGGTACCCTATCACCCTCGCTCCAACTCTAGGGTTATAGAGCTCAAAATGAAGTTACATTAGAGGTTCTTAAAAGAATTTGGATCTGGGCTACTGTGATTCCTGTTAAATTCTGTATAAGAATAAAATTTTTACTGAATTTTAATTAAGTATTATGTTTATTATTTATAATATATAGATAGTCAATCATATAGTTATTAAAATTTACATTCTGAAAGGTTCTTACACTCTGGCCCTTAACCTATATACTTTGTTCTCAGATTTATGCTATAAAAATATATTGTGAAAATAAAAATATATCACAATATTTTTGCACACACCAAACACACCCCTATATAAAAAGTTTGAGTTTCCATTATTTATACTATAAATGTCACTTTTATGCTATAAAAATGGCATGCCAAACGGGGCCTTAGTTTTAAAATTTATCCCTGAGTCCATAAAACTCCTTGTAATTAATTTCCCATTCAGGCAGAATACATTCCAGATTCCACTATTTTCTTGACTTGATTTCTTGTATGCAGCCTAATGGACTACTGGTAAGTAGAAGTACTCGAGAACAGCAGGCTATGTAGACATCAAGTGCAGAGAAAAAAAAGTCCTAAGCGAGAAGGAGCCAAAGCATGGAGTTTGCTTACATAAGCAGTCAGTGGAGTGGGGAGAATCCACATTTCTTTCATGTTCTGCACTTCAACTACAACTATATCATCCTTAATAAGTTAAAGCTTCTTTGTATTATTGAGACCAATTCCCTTGAATACTAAATTCATATAGAGAATAGAGACCTTCATGTCCAGTCAGGTAACGCTGCTGTAACCGCCTCCTGGGTGGTGGCGGGAATCGATAGGGTAACGATACTATCTCTATACCAAAGTGCGGTATATAACGAGACTAAGTATGGGGGGCTTAGACTAAGTTGTTGTAACAAACTTCTTACTATATCGCAACTACCAAGTAGTTCCTAATAGCTAAGTATGTTTGGTCTTTTTGGATTCTCGAAGCGAACTGAAAAAGTAACTGTTCAACAACGTATATTGAAAACTCTGTCTGTTGAGGTCTGCTCTCTCTAAGTCTGGAGAATAGCAGGTCTTAAATACACTTGTCAGGCTGACTGGAGCCTTGTAAACAATAACCATAAAGACTTCCAAAACAGTAGTCTTGAAACGTTATATAAAACATATCAAGTATCAAACGATACCTTGACACGATAAATAAAACATACCGAGTATCGAACGATACTCGAAACCTAAATATAAAACATCATGAGTATCAAACTCAATCATAAAACATACTGAGTATCAAACGATACTCGAAACCAAACAGTAAAACATCATGAGTATCAAACTAAATCATAAAACATACTGAGTATCAAACTATACTTGAAACCAAACAGTAACCCGTACTGGTTACAACACCTTTGAAGTTGGCCGCTTCATATATGGTTCGGTGAAGAGATATTATTACGTTGGCATTAGTCGGCTACATGTACTCTAGACTGGCCTATTATTCGCGGGTGTAACCGGTAGAGGTTACTCTTTGGTTTCGAGTATCGTTTGATACCCAGTATGTTTTATGTTTGGTTTCGAGTATCGTTTGATACTCAGTATGTTTTATGATTGAGTTTGATACTCATGATGTTTTATGTTTGGTTTCGAGTATCATTTGATACTCAGTATGTTTTAGTTATTGTGT
>Ga0307507_10004869_pt1 | contig 23025 bp, 32 predicted proteins | sample 7_EM_MG_FD_207223 | JGI IMG/M metagenome (GOLD analysis project Ga0307507, IMG submission 207223) | Populus trichocarpa ectomycorrhiza microbial communities from riparian zone in the Pacific Northwest, United States - 7_EM | ecosystem: Host-associated > Plants > Roots > Unclassified | place...
TAAAACATCATGAGTATCAAACTCAATCATAAAACATACTGAGTATCAAACGATACTCGAAACCAAACATAAAACATCATGAGTATCAAACTCAATCATAAAACATACTGAGTATCAAACGATACTTGAAACCAAACAGTAACCTGTACTGGTTACAACATGAATATATACTAATGATTTCTATCTATAGCCTTATATCTAGTATAATCCTTCCACATACTTCTTGCAATCCAAGCCCTCCATTTGTTTGCTCTTTTTCTCCCTCTTCTGTTCTCGGTGTGTGACTAGGTAGATATATTTGCTATTTGAGTAAGAAGAGATTCAAATGCTGGTTCGAGGTCATGATTTCTATTCGGTATGTCGGATGGGAGGTTTGATGATTGTTGTTGTTTCTAACCGGCTCCTGGAGGGTGGCGGATATTCATAGGGTAACGATACTATCTCTATACCAAAGTGCGGTATCTAACGACACTAAGTACCGGAGACTTAGACTAAGTTGTTGTAGCAAAACCTCTTACTATATCGCAACTACCAAGTAGTTCCTAATAGCTAAGTCTGTTTGGTCTTAATGGATTCTCAAAGTGAACTGAAGAAGTAACTATTCAACCAAGTATATTGAAAACTCTGTCTGTCGAAGTCTGCTTTCTCTAAGTCCGGAGAATAGCAGGTCTTAAATACACTTGTCAGGCTAATCGGAGTCTTGTAAACAATAACCATGAAGACTCCAACACGGTAGCCTTGAAACCTTACATAAAACATATCAGGTATCAAACGATATCTTGACACAATAAATAAAAGATACTAAGTATCAAACGATACTCGGAAACCAAACATAAAACATCATGAGTATCAAACTCACTTATAAAACATACTGAGTATCAGATGATGCTCTAGAAACCAAACAGTAATCCGTACCGGTTATATTGTTGGTTTGGAGTATCCGAATATAAGGATGGTTGATTGTTGCTACTCTGCCAGCTGCTATTTGCTGTGGTATGTCTGCCTAGTTTGAGTTTTGTTCAAATTAGTACAAATTCTTATATCTCTGAGATGTCAATTATATAGTGAAAAAAGAGTCAGTGCTCATACCTTCCTCCTGTTCAGATAATTCAGTAAACTCATCTAACCTTCCACTACTTCTAATGATAAAGTTGTGAAGACAACAAAGTGCTCTTACAACTTTATTCTGTGTTTCAAGATCATAGTACATTGGACCAAGGAGATTACCAAACCTAGCCTTCAAGGCTCTAATAATTCTTTCAACAACATTTCGCAAAGATGCATGCCGTAAATTGAAAAATTCCTTTGCATTTTGTGGTCTATTTAATATTAAAACTTATTAGTATCTTTGCAACTCTTGTCTCTTGGAGCTTATATTTTGTATAAGGGATCTACTGGTAGAAAACTTACACTTGATTTGATTGAGCTTGCTCCTTCAAGTGGTATCTCACACCTCGATAGGGAACCATAATTGTACTCAAGGAACTATATCCTACATCACCCAAATAACACTTGCCCTCAGGGACCTTAAAACCTTTATTTTTAGCATCTTCTAGTACTCTAGAATCATGAGCAGAGACTTCCCATCCTGCCAGAATATACTGAAAGGTAAAATTGAAAGAGCAAACAACTAGAATATTCTGTGCTGTGAAGCCCTCGCGGCAACGATACACTGAGGCCAGCTGTCCAGGCACAGTAGCAGGTATTAAGAATCCATCGAGAGCTTATACACAGTTCTGAAAGTAGGAATAGAACTTAGGATTTGAACTAATTTCTAAAGGAATTGGCATATGCTTGGGAACCGCATCAGGTCGGGCTGGCAGTTGAATATACACATGTTCTAACGGCAGGATACCTTCAAGAACACAGTGGAAATATTTTGAAATTGTGTCTCCTGAGTGCTGAAAGTCTTCTTGTGCCATCCAGTTTGAGGAATCGGTTGATACAATATAGAGGATTATATGAACTTGATGTTCTACCATTGATCTGCGTGTATCTCGTAATCAACCATACTTTCGTAGCTTTCAACAGAGCTTTTCAACTATATCGATATTCATCCGTAAGCACTCCTTCCCTCTGCGTGGATGAGCTGTTTCTAATAGCTCATTGATGCATCCTTGGCCTTGATGTTTAGCTGTTCTGCAAGGCTGTGGGGCTCTCTCAGTAGCTCTTGTAGCTAATAATGCACTAATTCCAGCCAGAGTGGCGGCTAATAACACTTGTTTCATTGAAAGAGATTTGTCGATCGAAATTTGCTCAGCATTTTTGCCTTCTTGATAAGAAGCCATGCTTGATTCTAATAGGCTTGTATACCGTTTAGAGTAGCCTAGATTCAAACCCGTAATTAGCAATTTGTTCTATAATCAGTGCTTATTTGATATTAGAAAATACGGATATGAAGAAGAATTTTCTAATGATTCAAGATAGTAGTCTGAGCTTTACACTTGAAGAATTTTGATAAACAGGGATGATAGTGGATTGATATAATGAAGTTTGATCATGAATCACAAATGAGATTAATGATATAGATGTACTTTGGAGAATAATAATAGTAGGTAGTTGATTTTTTATTAGAATTAATAGTATACATACAATACAAATAAAAGGAAAAGCTACAAATTTCTAACATAATTTTTTTATTTACCAAATTACATTCCGCAAGTGTTTTGTAGATACCTGATTTTGAAATCATGTTTTTTATCAAGACTGATTTCAGGTTTTAACCCATGATTTGGAAATCAAATCACGGCCAGCCGAACACCCCCTAACACAGTTGTGGGGAAGTTCTCTCTCATTCACCGTCTGCTAGCGCTGCTGATAGATAAAATAGTCATGTGAGTGCGATAAGGCGCTCTCCAACCAGACGAAATTTTTCTTAGCACCCACGTGACTATTTTATTTATCGGCCTCGCCCGTACAAGTACTAGCTAATTTACTAACCGTACAGACAAGAGTAGCTATGAAGCAGCAAAGTCCTCCCATCCTTCCATTGATCGCGACACAGGTCCTTTCTCTTGGAGGTATGTCCACCTCCCCCTTTCACGAACTTCCATCCTAACAAAAGAAAAACAAATATCACAACTCCTGTTGTTCATACCATCCCCGCCTCCGGGGCATTCGTAATCTTTTCCGGCGCTTTAATGGTCTGACTATTTTAGGGGTGTATGGCTTCCGGCACTGCATAGATCCGAAGCGCATATCCGAAGCCTTTGTCCGAAAAATAAAAGGCTAAGCGAAGTGTGGTATGTAATCACTTTAAATAGACTGGTCTGGGACTGGTTCTTGAATAGACCGCACCACTTGAATTAGGCTGGTCTAGTCGTTAGCATCAACAGGACCGACCAACCACTGAGACCAGACCAGTGGGACTATTCGGAACCCTGTGCCCACTGTTCCTTCTCCTTATCATCTTGTTACCGCTACTTATGCTGACGCTACTTTAGTCATCTTTGGTATAGTGAACATATGGCTATAGTGAACGCTTAGGGGCTTGTTTTTGTCGTTCACTATCGCCAAGGGCGACTGTAAGTCTTAGTGATTGCAGAATGTTGAGACACGTCCCTACACCTAACTAGCATTTAGCAAAGGCGGGTAATAGCACCCTAGTGGTAGAAAAAAGAGATAAATTAAACACAAAATATCATTTTAGTAGTAAAGAAACAAGAATATATTTACTACTTTGGAATAATGATACTCTGGCAAGTCTTCCTATCTAGCATTCCCTTGCAGGTAATGGCAGTATGGCGGTACTCTAGTAAAGGGTTCATGAGGGTTACCTACAGAGAAAACAGAACTAACATCCTATTGTAGATGCTAAAGGATGAATGTCAGATGGCTACAATTGGTGCGGCGGGTACACCTGATTCGACCAAATCACGAGAAGGGTGAAGACCATAAAGAACGGTTTCCAACCTCAGGTAAGGATCGCACGATCCTTGCTCCTCTTTGCAGTAGCTTTTGCCGCTCTCGAAGAACGGGAGTACTTCCTAAACAACCCACTTTTCTCTACTGGGCACAAGTATACACAATCCTTAAAGAAAAGAAAATATATAACTTTGCCGAAGCTATCCACATGTTCGACAATATATAAATCTTTCTTCTTTCGGGGAGGGTGTCGTACTAGTCTAGCTTCGTGTTTGCTGACTAATCTTTCACCAAGACTTACGTCTAGTAACTGTACCTCCTGAACCAGGCATCCGAGTTCCCAGTGCTGTTTTCACAATGCTACAGCTACAACTCTACAGGCTATCTACGAGTAGGGCCGATAGATATATTAGTCAGGTGCCAGATATGGGCACGCTGCAATGAGAAGGCTCACCAAATCTTTCCTATCAGACCCACATGACTAATGTATCTATCGGTGGCACTGGTATGTCTGGAAAGCTTGATGGCCCAGCTACCAAGCAAGACGTTTAACTTATTTTTAGCTGTTGTCGTTAGACTGGTAGTATGGTACTGTTGGCATGCTTGGTGCCGCTTGAGGCTGTTCCCATCTACTCACAGCATTATAAGAAGCGTCCAATTCTCTCGGCGTAAATGTTCATCACACTCAACAGATACAAGCCCCCAAGGAACGGCAACACCCAACCAACACTCCCGACATCAAGTAGACCCCACACATTCGTTCCTTCCACGAACCCCTTTCATTTACTTCTCCCATCATAGTCCTTATAAGTCGTCCTTCGACACTTCCCGATACAATGTGGATACGCCTTCTGCCAACACTACTTCTGCTTCAGTGCATTGCGGCCTATCCTCAGTTACCATCGTTCACCGAAACCTCCCATTCCCCCCGGGGCTTTTGGGATTGGTTATCTCAAGTTGGTACAAAGTTTATTCTGTTGAGTGGGTTTAATGAGGACGGATGCCAGACAGAACCGGATTATGAGGCAAGTATCGACGAATATTGTCATATCATCTCCAACACTGGTATTACCAAAGTAGTAGTCGTTGCGAATGATAAGCTTCCGTCGACCTGCATTCTTACTCTTTACGAGGACAAAGACTGCACGGGCGATAGCTACGCACAGATTGGTCCGATCACTCCTACTTCGCTTCCTAGTGCTTGTATTGGACCAATTCGGAATCCAGCGGGTGGACTGTTCGGGGCGAAAGCTGCAATCATCAAATGCTGAATCTACGGGGTCTCGAGGTGGCTTGTATTCGGGAGTTCGACGGGAACAGCGTATGAAGGAAGGAGGAGGTCACCGTTTACTATTGGTTTTTTTGTTTTTTTCATCGCATTTTTTGATTCCTGTCACTCCTTTATTACCCTTACTACATTATTTTGGCATTTGCATATCATGGTGGTCATTATTAGGGTTGGGTTTGGAGGGCATTCATTACAACCTGATTAGTTAGTCTATACAAAAAACCATCACGCTCTTTAAGTTTTGGCCCACTCTTGGGTCTCGCCGGTCAAGTTTATTGACAAGAGTCAGGACTGCAAGTTGCATGAGTCAGCTTTAATTCCTCTTACTGGGGGGCTTACTTGAATGGTTAAGGTTAGCCAGATCTCTACTTTGTGTATTCTCTCGATTCTAATCATCTCCTGCTGCAGAAAGTGATGACAAATTAAGCTTCTGTAGAACAGGCGGATTCCAGTTCGACAACCTGCAGAGATTAGAGGATAGTTAGGCAAAGGGTTCCAAATGAGGCCGAGCATGCACAGAGTGACAAGTTTGAGATTTTTTCTTCATAGGTGGCATCAGTGTATTTTACTAATTTCCTTTCATCTCGATGCAGTCAGTGTTCCCAACCGTCCTGGGGCCCGGTGGGGCCCGGCGGGGGGACTACCCAGAGCCCCGGACGGGATGAGACGGCCGGCTGTAGTCCGTCCTGGGCGCCCCAAGGGCAGGACGGCCATCTTTGGGCAGGACAACGGGCCCTACAGGGTGAGACATGTTAGTGCAGGGCAGGGGGGATGGTTAAGGACGGCGTGGGACTGTGGGGGATGGCCGGCGACGATGAGAGTGATGTCTCGTGATGCCACAATGCATGTTCGGAGGTGTCTAATTTCAACTCCAGCCAGTACCAGAGTGAAATTATGGGTTCATCAATACTGTGAGTGAACAGTGATAAATAGGACATAATATTCCTTGTTCGGAATAAGGCAAAGACGGACTCCCACCGGCAGTCCGTCGGGTCCTACCTCCAAGACGGACTGACTGGGCCAATTCGGAACACTGGATGAGATAGGCATGAAGGAAACCGCTGATTGTTTATTACTGTTCGTGATGATTTTTCCTTTGTGCCCTTTCCCCTTGCTTAAATTGCCCACTTTGTCCCACCTTTCTAAGCCACAGAATCCTCCTTACTAATGGTACATAATGTGATGTTGGCGAGCTGCTGTGCAATCATCTGGGAGTCCGTTGGTGTGTTCATCTCCTAAGCTGCTGGGGCTGTGGAAAATGTTGTGCGGTCCCTGTCAGTGTCTAAGAGAGATGACTCAGGTGCCATCACAGTATTCTTCAGTGATGGTGTGAGTAGGTACGATCGTATAGCTAAAATTGGTTCATGGTCTGAAGTTTGCATGTCTGCGAATTTATATTAACTAACAAAATTTTCTTATTAAGATAACTTATGTCTCAGGGATTGACACGGGCGGCACAAAATTTTCCACAATGTCAGCAGTCCAGGAGATAACGGCGTGCTATTCTCGTTTAGCTTATGCTGACTGATCTTTCACCAACACTTATGTCTAGTGACTATGCCTCCTGAACCAGACATCCGAGTTCCCAGTGCTATTTTCACAATATTACACCTACAGCTCTACAGGCTATCTACGAGTGCGGCCGATAGATATATTAGTCAGGTGCCTGATATGCAAACACTGTAATAAGAAGGCTCGCCAGATATTTCCTATCAGACCCACATTACTAATATATCAATCGGCGGAACAGGTATGTCAGGAAAGCTTGATGGCCGAGCTACCAAGCAAGACTTTTAACTTATTTTTAGCTGTCGTCATTAGATAGTATGGTACTGTTGGCATGCTTTGTGCGGCTTGAGGCAGTTCGCATCTACTCACAGCATTATAAGAAGCGTCGAGTTCTCTTGGTGTAAATGTTCATCACACTCAACAGATACAAGTCTTCAAGGAACGGCAATATCCTACCAATATTCTCGACACTTCGTTTTCACTCGTGTTACTCGTTTCAAGTAGAGTTTACACATTCGTTCCTTCCACGAACTTCTTTCTTTCACCTCTCCCATCATAGTGCTTATAAATCGTCCTTCGACACTTCCCGATACAATGTGGACACGCCTTCTGCCAGCACTACTCCTGCTTCAGTGCATTGCGGCCCATCCTCAGTGGCGATTTGCGGATTTTTTTGTTAGCCCAAAGTACGTTCAGTTACAAGGGTTTAACAAGGACGGATGCCAGATGGAATCGGATGTTAACACAACTATCACCAACTCGTGTGATATCATATCCAACACTGGTATTTCCAACGTGTTAGTCGTTGCAAATGATAAGCTGCCGTCAACCTGCATTCTTACTCTCTACGAGAACAAATACTGCAAGGGGGATAGCTACGCACAGATTGGTCCGATCACTCCTACTTCGCTTCCTAGTGCTTGTATTGGACCAATTCGGAATCCAGCGGGTGAACTGTTCGGGGCGAAAGCTGCAAGCCTCAAATGCTGAATCTACGGGGTCTCGAGGTGGCTTGTATTCGGGAGGTCGATGGGAACAGCGTATGAAGGAAGGAGGAGGTCACCGTTTACTATTGGTTTTTTGTTTTTTTTCATCGCATTTTTTGATTCCTGTCACTCCTGTATTACCCTTACTACATTATTTTGGCATTTGCATATCATCGTGGTCATTATTAGGGTTGGGTTTGGAGGGCATTCATTACAACCTGATTAGTTAGTCTATACAAAAAACCATCACGCTCTTTAAGTTTTGGCCCACTCTTGGGTCTCGCCGGTGAAGTTTATTAACAAGAGTCAGGACTGAAAGTTGCATGAGTCAGCTCTTATTCCTCTTACTGGGGGCTTACTTGAATGGTTAAGGTTAGCCAGATCTCTACCTTGTGTATTCTCTCGATTCTAATCATCTGCTGCTGCAGAAAGTGATGACAAATTAAGCTTCTGTAGAACAGGCGGATTCCAGTTCGATAAGCTGTAGAAATTAGAGGATAGTTAGGCAAAGGGGTTCAACAAGAAGCCGGGCATGCACAGAGTGACAAGTTTGGGTTTTTTCTACATAGGTCTCATAAGTGTATTATGCTGGTTTTGTCGGGAGAGAAGAGGCCTCATTTGGCAGTGTAAACCTGAAAGGGATTGAATTTACCAGCGATGAGATCGAGATTTTGGGTGAAGAGTTTTCTAGGAATTGACCATTTGCCCGTAGAGCTCCTCTCAAGCTGTTACGACTCCCAGGAGAGGTAGTGCGTGAGAGCACCGAGCATGACTTGAGCCTAGTATCGCCCGCCCCTGAGGAACTATCTTCAACCCCTACTTCGTCAAGGTTTCAAACAGATCACATGAAAGCCCCGCAATATGATCGAACGAGAAGACGAGACTCATCCTGTTAGTTCAATGGGGAGCGAAAAAACGGAGCATTTCGGAAAATCAGGTTCAACAGGAAGATCTACAGGAAGTAATACACGGTTGACGGGAACAGAACCTATTGATCCTGGAGATGATGGGCTCAATCGGGGTTCCGAATAGTCCGACCGGTCAGGTCCTGAACAGGAGACCGACCGGTCAGTCGAGAATGGAGGAGGAGACTAGACTTGACCGAAATATTTGGTCAGGTCAAGTCCAATCCAGTCGGGGACCAGTCCAATATAGGATCCCTGTTGAATCAAAGGGGCCGTTGCTATGGCATGTTTTACTACATGTGATAGTCCCACTCCCCCGAGCTCGCCTGGTAGTTATCCCTTAGATGGTCAACGCCTAGCGAACCCAAATGGCAACACGAGCACCCGAGAGCAACATCAACGATCGAGGTTTAAAAAAGGCAGTGAAAAAAACACAGGAATAAAAGAAAAGACTTATTTAGAATGAAAAATAATAAAATAGCTTCTCTCACAGCAGGGTTCATTGTGGCTACCGCACTTTCACTTAGTCCGGTCGGAGTGGATTAAGGGTCCCATACGGGCCCCTTGACCGTTTAGGGGATAACAACCCGCCGTAGAAAAATTATCCTACGCTCGCTTGATCCGCCACGGATCATTTCCAACAAGTTTGGTCGGGACGTGCACACGCTGTCGATCTAGACTTAACCCACGTGAATTGAAATAAACTTACAATACAATGAAACACGGTACAGAACAATAACTCAAGAATGAGGGGAAAAAGAAGAAAAAAGAAACAATAATGACTTGTATATTCTAAACATGGCTGGATGACGAAGGTGATTGGCTAGAGGGAGCCCAAGAAAGCAGGAAGGGGGAGTCATGGAGAGTCACTCGCTATCCAGAATGGGAACTTGGACTCCCCCCCTCGGTGCAAACCTCACCCATATCTCTGGTTTACTCCAGAGCACGTAGCTGGCACTGTCTCGGTCCGGGTCTAGGTCCTTATTTACCAGTTCCATATCGTACACCCAGAGCATCTTTGATAGTTCGAGGCGGATTTCTTTCAGTGCTAGGCCAAAGGCCAAGAATATAGTTAGATTTGTCGGGAGTGGTAACGAGGGAGGGAGGGACGTACTTCCGGCCAATACAAACCCGACTAGCCAGCGAGAATGGCTGACTAACGTGCTTCTTATCCGTACAGTCTGGGTCAAGCCAGAGTTCTGGCTTGAATTCATCTGAGTTGTGGAAATTCTCTGGGGAACGGCAGGTGGACCAGGGGCTTGTCGATAGTTCGACCTTTTTTCATTCCTTTGTTAGAATATAGTACTATCGAGGTGTGAGAGGGGGGAAAGATCAATCATACTCCCTTAGGGACTTATATCCCATCAACAGTTTCCCCGGGACTCTCGCGATACGTACCCACCCCGATGGGTGGGTAAATGCGGAATCCCTCGTCCATGAGGGCGGAAAGGTACATTAGTTGCGAGGCGTTGGTGTCCGTGATGTCCTCGTATGTGTTGTATGCTGAACGGATCGCTTCGACGAGGAGGTTGTATACGCGGGGGTTTTTAAGGAGATGGTAGGTTGTGTCGGTGAGGAAGATTGCTGTGGTTTCGGAGCCGGCGGTGCTGTTGGAGTGGGGGAAGGGTTAGCTTGGGCCATACGTGTTTGTAGGATTCGAAGGAGGAGGGGGGAAGGTGATGGTACATGATTCCCCGATAATTCTAGGATAGTCATTCCCGGACTATTAGGACCGAACTGCCAGGAATGTAGATCCCTCCGAGTGGTCTTCATATTCATTCGTCTTTTGATCACGAGTTAGTTGATTCTGGCGCGGCCCCATGTGTGCTTTTCGGGAGGGGCACTTACTGAATGATCTTCTTTCGGCTGTATTCAGTATGTTCGATTCTCATCTTCATGACACTCTCCGGTGCTGTCCAGACACCTAATTTATCGAACACAGGGAACCACCGAGAAACACTCCGCCACGCAATCGCCTTGGCATTCCCGAGAAGCAAACTGACCCAAAAGTGCGGTTTCGCTAAGCCGAATTAGTCAATAATCCCCCAACCGCCCACCATTCCAACTCAGAAGAGACAAAATATACCATCGTTTAAACTCCCAAACAACTCCCCAAAAGCCAAATCCCAGATCAAATCGAAGGTAAATAAATTATACCACTTCACCATTTTATCCCCCTTCGGTCTCGTTGCGTACACGTCAATCTGCCTGATCAACTTATCCACGTAATTGTGAACTTTATCCTCCTGCTCCGACAGTACCTCATAGCTCGTGACATCTCGTTCTCGGCTTCAGCGCCCGACTTCAAACAAAAAACACTCCAATTTCCCCCAGCACCTTGACTCGTTCGGCGGCCTTTAAACCTTTCATCTCGAAGAGTTTCGGCTTAGGATGATCGAGTGAGACGCAGTTCTTAAACCGGCAATTCCGATGCGCTTCCTGCCATCCCCTCTTCAACGCTTGGCTACAAGGGCTTTGGATCTACTCATTTGAGAGAGTGATTTCTTATGACTCCTAGCGAACCCCCACCCCAAACATCCATCCACCATTCCCAAATTTCGACAAAGTAAATCTAACAAGAACAAGCCCCCCTCACTCTTTACACCCGAAAGCATAAATTCATTGTACGATACCAGTACACCTACCACAATAGAGTACACCAGAACACCAACCCCGAACAAAGAACACACCCCACACTTTCAATTTCCAAAAGATCCTTTCAAATCCTTTCAACCAACCAACCAACTCTCCCAACCCATTAAAAAGGACATGATGGAAACCCTCTCTCCTTCCCAGAAACCCTCCATACAATCCGCATCCACTAAATCTACTATACACAACTCCACCTTCCAATATATAATCAAAACCTCCCTTCTCGGCTAAGATTTAAGAAATTTAAAAATCTAGAAACCTATGAGTTATATAGTTATCATACCATAAAAACCGAAATAATTGAGCATCATGCTAGGATGTTGGAGCTGCCTCTTCTAGTAAGGTCTATTGGATTTTTGAATCTTCTCGCTGTGCTCTCTCCCCTGACCCAAAGGGGAAATTTTGGACGCCCTAGTGTGATGCCCAATTATTCTGGTTTTTATGGTACCGTACGGTACATCATGTTTCTCTATTTGAAAAACTCTATATGCAGTTTATCTATCATTCAGGGGGGAGCAAAGAAAGAAGGGAAAAACTCTACAAGAGAAAAGAAACATGTATGAATTTATAGAGAGAAGAATTAGATATAGCAGGGTGAAATATGCAGGTTATAAACTCTACCTTCCCACAATAACAGGAATTTCATCACCCTACTCACGAATCAAACTCTACGGAACTTTGTAAACAGAAACTTTTAAATCTTCACCCAACCGCCAGAGAAAATTGCCAAAAAGGCGCAGGAGAGTATGACGTATATCTGAATTCCAATCTCATGGGATTAACACCGTCGGCAGAAGGTGATGTCTAGGGCATCACAGCGAGTAGCATGCCCGGAAAAGGATGGGGCGTGGGTCATTTACCCCACGCGACGCTTCTTAAAGCTTAAACTGTACGTAGAGGAAACCACTTTGTGAGACTGTAGCAGCGTTACCACCCTCTCATGTCCATTCACAGCGGCCTACGAGAGCGGCGTTTGGCCATAGGTATCTAGCTTGTCAGGGTTGGCCCCTTCCTGTCCCAGTAGTATTTTCACAACTCCCTCATGTCTATTCAAAATGGCATCCGAGAGCGGTGTTCGGCCGTCATTGTCTGGCTTGTCAGGGTTGATCTCTCCCCGCCCGAGCAGTAATTTCACCACTCCCTCATGCCCATTCCGAGCAGCCCATGTAAACGGTCCACGACCCGAAAAATCACCTTCATTGATATCATAACATTCCATCGTTATTAAACCAGCTATAACCTCAACAATTCTGAAGATCGATACGCAATTTAGCCTACTGAACCAAGAGATAGTATCAAAAAGCTAAAAAGAGAAATTTTTTACTTGCGCTAAAAGTGATCTGGTCGATATCTGGCCATAATTCTTTTAACAGCTCCAGCGCAAGTGATCTCCCACAGTCCGAAAGCTCCCTTTTCCCGTGCACTCCTCAGTATACTGAACAATATCCTAGAAAGGGTGCATTCCGGGTATTAGGGGAATGATCAGTCCAAACAGCTTTAACCGATTGGGAATTTAGATAGGTCAAGCAGATTTCGGCCATTGCCGAGTGAGGTTAACCGAAGATATCGGGACGAGAGGAAAGGTACTCCTAGAGTGTAAAGTGGATCAATCGCACAGTTGATGCCTCCTTATCCACAGTAATAAGCCCCTGACAGCAATTCACCAGCGTCGGCATCAAAGGGATGTTGCCAACATCAAAATCGGTGGGACCTAGCTGAACTGCTAGGGCGTGGCATAGCTGATCCACATCAGCGCTGCCATGCCGAGCCTCGATTTGTCCCCATCTTGCGCCTTTATCCGCTCGATCGTGGCACCGTAAACATCTCCCAATTCCAATCCATTTATCATTTTTCTTAACTTTTCTCGTCTTCGGGAGATTTTTGATTCGTGTAAGACGGCATCGATATTTAAGGAAACCAGTAGAAACCTAGATGCATATTTATTAGCGGATTGTGTGTAGCGGGATTCCCGGTATCATTCCCACATCGTTTCGGGAATCTTCTCCAGAATGTCTGCCTCTAGACTCTCATCCATGGCGTCCGGGGTTTCATCCTCGTCCAGTCTAAGACGAAGGTATACCATGATATCATCTTTGCTGGGCCCTACCGACACACTTTTGACTCGTCCGGCAAGACGCTTTTCTATCTCAACCCGAACATGAGGCCTCCCAATGATGAATATTCGCGTGCGCGGGGACTTTGTGCAGCGAATTAAGGAGCTTGGCTCGATGCGCCGCCGCACATTCGTCCAAAGCGTCTATGCATACAAATGTGCGGAGTGAGGACGTGATGGCCTGTAGCATCTTCACGATAGATGTGCAGCCTGCCGCCTTATTAGATCCGTTGACAAATCCACAGCTTCTCACCCCCAGTCAGAGAAGTCAAAGTGAGCGGCGCTTCCCATATGTTTCTAAGGGCTACTGGTAGGCGGTCTTTCCAGCCTCCCCTCGATCCCGTGTTTTTTACCTTCCCAAGTTCTTCTGCGGGTATCTTCGATGGCTACAACAGGCTTGCTGGGCTGATGGCTTCCGGTGTGGTGAGCCTACGGTATTATGCCGGAAACGCTAGGAGGAGGAGAGTGTGTAACAAGCTAGTAGCTTGTGCACAAATATTCAGTCTTCGGTCCATCGTAATTCTAAATTCTGGAAGGGTCTACGGGTAGCGGACTGCCCCCCCGTTAATTGAAGGAGTAGAAGTGGGGGGTTGCGTGCTTGTCCTCTAGCACTAGTACGCACTGTGACTGTCTTCTCACAGGAAGAGCATTATGCCAATAATCGACCCTGGCACCGAACGTTTGCTGCCTTGTGTTCTCCTACCGAGCAATTACCATTCGCCATATTGTCCAATCCGGATCGTTCTCTACAGCCCTGATCAGTAGGCTACATTTCTCTTTCTCCCGCGTTTCACAATTCACCTAGCCTACAGACCTCTCTCCTTCCTTGTCACACCGACTTCCTCATACCCCCCTCTTCCCATCCCTAAAATAATGATTCCCTTTTTAAATAATTCACATACAATATTCGAATTATGGCGGATATCTATAATGCCACTGCTGATTATCCAACCCCTAGCCCGAGCACTTCACGTCAGTCTTCCACCCCTGCACCTACAAAGATGTCAGCTACAAGCTCGTCCAACTCAACCGATCATAATCCCTCTGCTGGGGCCCTCTCCAACCTAGCAATAGACCACCCACCTGCTGCCAGTAATCACTGCAAGAGCGACATAGCAGACACCAGCACTAGTACAGTGTTTAGAAATATGTCTTCACATATCTCTAAGGGCAATACCTGGATATTTAAAAGCCCTTCACGTTTAGCATACCGAATGTGGACAATTATTCGGAAGTGTGTTCAGAGCGGAAGTGGTTGTTACATTCTTGTTGAAGAAGTTACTGCACCCATGGTGGAGCCAATAGACGAGGCGTTTAAAAATTATGGTATTCGCCGGGATGTCCGATTTACATATGAGCATGATTTCAATTCCCTAATCATAAAGTGCATGTCCGGCATCCCGCATACGAGAGTTAGTAGAAGTTTCATATCAGGGGTAACTTCAAGAATCGAGGGGATTCCTGGACATTCTGAATTTTCATACCATCACACCGGGAATGGTCGCTTTAATGTGGTGGGGAAAAGAAGCAAGGAAGGAGATGAGGGATTAGCTCCTGCTGGTACCCGTGATGCAGAAACTAGCTGGCCTTCTTTTGTCGTCGAAATTGGGGATTCAGAAAGTCTGAAGTCACTACGTGGAGATGCATCCTGGTGGTTGGTAAATTCTTGTGGTCAGACACGCATGGTCATTATCATTAAAATTACGAAAGCACCAGTGGAGCTATGTTTAGAACAGTGGGTGATGGTTGAAGACAAGTCCCAGCGATCCACCAGGTCCCACCAACCCAAGGTGCCAGGAAGAGTAAACTATTGGGAGATTGACGCTGAGGGGGAGGTGACTCACAACAAGAAGTCAGACGATTTTGATTCTCCAGAGGAGGATCCTAATGAAAAAAAGTCCGAAGATCTTATCATTCCTTACCGAATGGTTTTCGATATTGGTCATGACAACGCCATGGATATTGTCATATCCAAGGCATATATGAAACAGTGGGCGCTCCACCAGTTCAAAGGCCTCGAGCGTCGCTAATGTGTACGTTTTCAATTATTCACCACATGCTAAATTGCTGACATTCTTAGATTCTGAGACCAGATGCACGGAATCGGAGGTGTTTTTCCAGATTTCTACACTCACTCGGTTGCGTTATGTGCAGACTTTAGGCCGTTTATCCTAGTGGTTTATAGATTGCGGGATTGTTGTCTTGGAGGTCGTGGCTCTGTCTTTAGATTTCTTTTCTCCTTACCCTACCCACTCTCGTTTCCCATCCCCCTTCTCACTAGACAATTATTTGCTGTCCCCCCCCTATCCCGCTATTTCCCCCTTTCCCCCATCCCATCACTTTTGCCCCCTTGCCCCTTTCCCCTTCCCAACTATTTACGCATATCCACTCCCCCACCATTTGCCAATTTGTTCCATAAGGCAATTTACCCCGCTAGAGATCCACAGCTAATGAAAATCATTCTAATACCTTGAACAACTAAAGGGAAATGATCTGTATATGGTAGCCCATACAAGCTATGACATAACCCTAGCCCTCTCCCCAATACCTCAGTTCCCATCACCCGCCCTTAACTTCGGGTCGTAACCATACCTCGCCTGCGCCAAAGATGGACTCGTGGTTATTTCTACCCTTGGGAATCTATTTTGCAGCATAGCATAACCAAGCTCCGATATCTGAAAAGGAGCGTTCCGAAAGAATAGCTCTCCCATTGGCTCCAGACATACTCCAAATAACTTCCAAAGGTGGCTTTCGATCCGTGCATGCTCCCGAAGACAGAGCTCTTGCTGAACCCCGAAGCCGAGGAGGAGGAGGGAGCCATGGGGATAGCTTCAGACTGTCGAAGGGAGGGTTTGGGCTTATCTAAAACTCAAACATTTAGCTTTACTCGCAGAATGGGTGATATTCGAATGAGTATACCAAAATCCCACTTCGCCTAGAAGAGACTGTCCAAGCTGTGGATACCACTTGTCTCCCTACCGAGCCCCGGCCTCCTGAAACCTCCCAAATCCTCCCCGAACTGCCGGCCTCCCATTTTCCACTCCAATGCGCCCTCCTGGCCCACTCCGTCACCTGTTCCCTCCCGCCATCCGACTGCAAGAACTTCTCGGTAATCAGGTTTCGCCCTCTTTTATATCTTCTGTTTGCCCCCCCCGATACGACTCAGAGTGATTGACTCACATGATATACTCCAATTATCAGGCAAGTGCATAAATAAAAAATTAAAAAATAAATAAAAAAGTACCACATCGGTATGCTCGTACAAGAAAACTTTAAAAAAGAGTAGCAACACCGGCTTAATATACCCCACACCCAGTCTTATCTCCCAAATCATCACGCGAGTGTGCCTATGAGTAATAACGCTACCATACTCTCTTTTTACAGCGAAACTTGACTCCCCCCCGTCCTCTGCGGACGAACCAGTGAACCAAAATGCTCCAGCGATAATCACCGGCATAGCGCACCCTGTGCAAAGTGCCCCACAGCCGACGAATTCCACCCCTGACAGCTACCGCAGGCTTCTCCATTGTGTCAAGGCGGGGACATGGTGGATATATATATATAAGCCCCGGTTCTCTTGCGCGGAGCTATGATTCAGTGTTTTAACTGCCGTAAGAACTTAAATAATTGAACCTTGCGCTAGGACGTTGGAAATTCCCTCTCTTGGATAGGGGGGCGAAACCGCCGCAAAAATTGACGGCCCGAGCCCCAGCTTAAGACAGGAAAAAAACAAAAAAGTGCCAGACCATACCAGCAAAGGCAAATCCAACGTCCTAGCGGCGGGTTCAATTAGGCCTTATTCAAGTTCTTGCGGTGCGCTTTTGTCACGCGGTCGACATGTGAGTCACGGTGTGGGCAGGCCTGTGCGAACTACTCGAGTACCCGTAGGTGTCGCGTGCATAAGAAAGGATTAACGTTTGTTTGTTGGACTCGGTAATGCAGGCGCGGGTGATCGGGTCGAAGGATTTGTTGGGATGTGAGAAAGTGAACCGTGAGTTTTTAGATGAGTGACCAGCTATGAGGAGGTATCACTGTAACGATTATTTAAGCTATGATAATATTACATTAATTGTCAACACCACCGACCGAATCCCACGACGTCCCCGCCCCACCCAAAGCTTGTCAATTTCTCATTACACCCACCACCCGTTGCTTCAGCCTCTTTCCTTCCCAAATTTCTCTCCTAGCTACCGTATTCATAGAAAGAAAGAAAAAGAAAAAGAAAAAGAAAAAGAAAAAGAACCGGTACCCTTCTCCCCTTCTTTTGATCAATACCTAATCGAATTCTAATCCAGCCCAACCCAGCTAGGCAGGCCCAAAACCTCTGCCTCCAATACCTCTGCCCTCCCTAACGTGGCTAGTACTTGCATGAGCGGTGTGTGGGAAATCCGTGCTTGCTGGAATCACAATGGGATCATCCGCGAGATCGGTGAAGTATTTGAGGAGGCGGATATTCACCTGCTCGAGCTGTTCGATGGTATACCCGCCCGTCTAGGCGACAAGGCGGTAGCGCAGGTTCGCCAAGAGTGTCGGGTCGCAAATTTTCATGATTCATAGAAGGGGCAGAGCAAAGAAAGGAGGAGCAGGGTGGGAGAAGATGTAAAGGTGAGGTTAGGACAGGGGTTGGGAATGCGGGGCAGGTGTTATGGTTGAGGTTTGTGAAGGGGCCGTGTCGGAGGAACTGGTGGGGACTACTGTTTTTTTCGGTTCGTTAGCCATGTTATGGAAGGTAGAAAGAGAGGGGAAAGAACCCTTGAGTGTCCACGAGTTGAAACTCACCAGTTGAAACTCACCAGTAGATATTCCACCAAAGTTGCGGAATAAATGCAGGTTGGTGGAGTGGGGTATCCCGTTGCTGTTACTATAAGGGTGGAAAATGGGTGGGAGTTCAATCCCGCCGTTCCATCGCTCATGCCTTTTCCGGAGGTGGTCCTAGAGGAATTATTCATGATAGCTGAGACCCGGGGATAGGAGTAATGCCCAGCACAGCTCCAGGTTGAGATGTCATCTGCGAGATCCCATCAGCCACCGCCGCTAACGGCTGCCAAAAATTGCCAGGAATGCCGGAAATACCCTTTTGCTTCTGTGCCTTGCGTTCTTCTTTTATGGTAGCACCTGGCGGGGGTGGTCGGACAACTGGGAGAACTGTCAGTTCTCGCTTCCTCCTTGTGGATGGATGGATCGGGTGGGAACTGGGTCAGGGGCCTTTTGAATACACGAAACCGATCTGTCAAACCATTTCCGGCGTCCCTCCTACAGTAAGGTTAGTAAGAAAACTACCAAGTCAGAGAGTCTGCACAAACCTCATTAAGCATCGGAATCCTAATCTATCCCTCTTGGATAATCCGAAGAGCTCCTTGGCAACAGCGTGGGGTCTAAATCTTCAGGCTCAGGGTTTGTAACACCAAGGAGAAGAACCTGATCGCTTGCAGGGATTCCTCCCAGTAAACTCTTGAAGATGATTACCCCTTGTTGGCCAATAGAGCTATACCAGGAATCCACATTAGGGATGAATATTTGTACAACACTCGGCTTGTGCCGCTTGACCTCGACAAACAACTACACTACTCGCTCAAAAAAAAAGTCTCTCCCTGACCTTTACCTACACGCCGAGAGCGCAGTCCAGAACCGCGCTCCGCCCGCGGCAACAGGTGGCATCCTTGTATAATACTACGTATGATACCGTAATCTACTACCGTAATGGTAGAGAGGTTACCTGGATGCAACAATGACTCAAGTTGCTGCCACATTCAAAATTGAAGGTCCTATTTCCAAATGCCAGGCTCCTAGAGAGATGTGGGGACTCTAATATGGTATATAGGCCTTAGTATTAATAGACATTTCGGCTGTGGTTGCGATTTTAGTAGCCATTGTTGTTATCATGATGGTTGGATTTTGCGGGGAGATTGCGTTTGCGCCCGTTGTCTCAGGACTTATTCTCGCCCCGAGTAGGCTGCCATAGGAACCCTTTTGATCTTGTGAAAAACTGCAGGGCTAACGTACCAGACAACTTGAAGCGCACAGCAAAGTTCAGTCTGATGTGTCAAAATATTGGAAAGCTCTTGCTCGCGACGGTGGAATGTTTTATAATGGTACCTCGGGGATCCTTTTTTCCGATCACCATCAGCACAGCCTAACATGCAGCACTCTACAAGTTACCGTCTGCGTCCACCAATGGCCTTTTTCTACTCTTGAAAGGCCTGCGATATCCCCTCTGGAATCTTCTCCCTCCCGCTAACCGTCTGTTTTTGGCAAGGAACTCAGCATACCGGTTACAGAGCGCTCCTTTCCGACCGCGAACTCAAAGTAAAAGACACCCGGCAGCCACGTTTTGTCCTCCGGCTTGATCGCACAGCCTATCCATCGCTAGCGAGCTGTCATCGCGGCTATCTAGCAAGGGCTCTCTTTCTTCCCCCGCGGGAGAATAATCTTTGTTACCTGATAAGTGTCTTGCTGACCCCCGGATCATCACAGCAAAATAGAGCTGCGTTATCACCCTCGACCTCCCCACCCGGTCCGTGCCACCTTCTCAATTCCTCAGTTTTCATGAGCTATTCCCCGACATTATCCACCCGGCGCTCTTGGATGTCCCAATACCGTTATTTAGACTCCAAGGGTGATACCCATGCCAGGAATTGAGGTGAATATTGGCAACGGTATAGTTATTCCACACATTAACATTTTCCGCGTCGCTGAAGCAGTCAGTGTTATCATTGACCGTATACTGCGGCATCCTCAGGTCTTTACTACTTGCACCGTTGTACAGGAGGAATTATTGAGTATGGTTGGCCGATATTCCTAGCCGCTGAATAAGGGCGGGAGTATGCTAGTGGTAAAGCAGGATTGCAGATCCCACTATAATACATAGTACTAAGAATTCCCCGAGATCCTTTGGGAGTACAATGAAACAGGGTTAGGGATCTGAGACACTGGGATGATGAAACTTTTTAGTCATCCTAGGACAGTACAATATAGCCTCGTTCCTCATAACGACCAGAATATGCGTATACGCTCGGGGTACAGTATACGAGCTTTTTCAAATTTCCAAGCCTCACGAGCCTAGAGACCCCCACGCCCGAAGCAGACAAAGCTACAATACTTCCTCCTCACTCAAAAAACCGCTCCCTTGGCCAGTACCTCATAGCTCGTGACATCTCGTCCTCGGCTTCAGCGCCCCACTTCAAACAAAAAACACTCCAATTTCCCCCAGCACCCTGACTCGTTCGGAGGCCTTTAACCCTCTCATCTCGAAAGGTTTCGGCTTAGGATGATCGAGCGAGATGTAGTTTGAAAACCGGCAATCCCGATGTGCTTCCTGCCATCCCCTCTTCAACGCTTAGCTACAAGGGCTTTAGATCTACTCCCGAGAGAGTGTGATTTCTTATGACTCCTAGCGAAGCCCCCCCCCTCCAAATACCCATTCACCATTCCCAAATTTCGACAAAGTAAATCTAACAGCAAGAACAAAGCCCCCCTTACTCTTTACACTTGAAAGCATAAATCCATTGTACGATACCAGTACACCTACCACAATAGAGTACACCAGAAAACCAACCCCTAACAAAGAACACACCCCCACACTTTCAATTTCCAACAGATCCGTTCAAATTCTTTCAAACAACCAACTCTCCCAACACATTAAAAAGAACACGATGGAAACCCTCCTCCTTCCCAAAACCCCACCATACAATCCGCACCTACCAATTCTATTGTACACAGCTCCACCTTCCAATATATAAGACCGTTCCCTCCGAACACCCAACCAACCATCAACTAACCACTTCCTCGCCCCACCAAAGCCTCTCAAAATGACAAAAACCACAGAAAACTCCCCCGCCCCGCATACCACCCGCGAGCTGCTTGCAGAGAAAACCCTCATCCGACAAGGCCTCCTCGCGGACGTGAATGACTGGACCACGCTGTTCCACTCGAAGAAACAAGCCGGGTTGTACAATAGCCGCGAGGAGTCTCATCAGAGTGAGGAGTGGTTGGAGCTCTTGAGGCAGCGTGAGGAGCTAGAGAAGGTCACGATGGAGGTTCTAGAGTTGCGGGCAAAGTTGGAGAAGGAAGGTTGAGAGGGTAGCGGGAGTGCTGCGGGGGGTGGAAGGGGACTATCTTTAGAGGTTGAAGGAGGAGGAGGAGGAGCACGGGGGAGAGCAGGCGAGAATGGGAGGAATCTGGTTCTGATATTATTATTTATTTTTTCTCCTCTTCAGAGCGGATTTATTTTTTTACTGATTTAATAATGAAAATATGTTTGATATATCCCCCAATTAGTCATTACTTTTCCCTACCTCTCCGCATCCACATCTCCGTATCTAATTACTCAATCCGGAAGAGAAAATGACGTGACATACGAAGCCAACAAGCATCGGGCAGAAAACTGAGACCCCCGCCCGTATAGAGCCAATGATCTTCATCATATGAAATCACTCGTGAAACATCCCAACCCCCCGCCGTGCGCACCCACCCGCCTATGAAAAAGCCTGTAAAAATATAAAAATGATACCAAAAACATAAAGTACCATGGCACTTAAGCTTCACACCTACGAAGTCAAAGTTTCTGATATAATAAATAACCCTGACCCTGATTACATAAGGCATCACATTCCGAAATATCATACTCTACTATGATATCTATCATACGCCTAGCTATTATCCCCATACGGAACACCCACACCACGGAACAAAAACCACTATGATACTCTGATAACATCGGCACCCATCTGGGCTGGTTGCGAAATCTGTAGATACAATCAATCCCACAAGCATCGCAACAACCCCCCCCCCCCCCGGCGGTCAACAAAGAAAAGGTTAATTTACCATCGAGAGGAAAGTTACGTGCTCGAGAGAATAAACTTTCTCCCCCGACATCTCCGAAGAAGAAAAAAAACGCATGTGAAAATTGAATCACATCATACCCATTGGGTCCGACGGGTTAATTTCGATTAGCTTTTTTTGGAAATACCGATTTCGTCACTTGGGTTCATGGCAAACACGAGGTGAGTCATGTGATAGAGTATGTAGAAGTCTGCGGTGATGGTGTTTGGTGAATATCCAAACCGCAATCGATGAAATAGAAAGGGGGAAATGAAGATAGGAGAGGAAGTAAATCTGGGAGTGTTCCTGGTATTATAGGACTTGTTGCCGGGTAGCTTACAACTACGGCGGGAAGTAAAGATGGAACGCCAAACCCTTCGAGAATTGGTTATTGATACTATCATAGTCTATCCATTTCATAGAGTAAACCCAGTCCCCAAGAAGACACATTCCTCCTCCTGGAGATCACAGATAGTTTACCCTACCCGGCTTGTATAGGTCCATAGCATTCAAACAATCCCCCGGAGAAAATTGAGAGCCCGGGAACCCCCGGAGAATTGAGGAGATTCCCCGAGAACCCGGAGACAATATCACAAGTACTAGAAACATAATAAGAATTCTCTACTCATAGGAAACATTCCAAAAATTCATTTTTCCCCTCCTCCATCTCCTTCCCGCTCGGCTCCTGCAAGGTCCGGGGGTAATGCGTTCTCCGCGCCCGGCTTCGGCCTACCCCACGCCATCCCTACCAAGGTCCATCCCTCCACACAAAACACCACAGCGTTTCTTGCCTATCCTATACGATACAACAAACCCCACAATCACCAATCTACACAATCTACAAAATAAATTTATTCTGGGGACCACCAACAGCCCGGCAACTCGGTA